>FUFK010037538.1_pt1 | contig 58986 bp, 45 predicted proteins | sample 1021851 | NCBI WGS metagenome assembly FUFK01 (sample SAMEA51879418, study PRJEB19060) | metagenome
AAACATCGATTGTATTCGCATGGGTATTCGAATAAACCCTCTGAAATCAATATCGAGGCGGGGGAGGGAACCTGGGCGGAGGTTTATATTGAGACGGAATTGCTTGTTGAACATAAACTACTTTTTGCTGTGGAGTAGGATTTGATGAGACAAGACCAATCAACATCACTAAGCATCCAAGGGGGGCACAAAGTAGTCCAATCACGATTGGAATTGTAAGAATGCCCCCGATTAGCAAAACACTCCCAACTATCAGGGTATTTGTGTTTGCCATAATTGTCCTAAACAATGGTGGTATTTTTGCTTATGCAAGTGGAAATTGAAAGGGGGGCTCTTCCGAATGCCCCCATTTGCAAGCGTAGCGTTTGACAAGACCCACTGCAAGCCCTTTGATTTGAGAGCATCTGAGCAATGGGTATTCGGATAGACCCTTTGTAACTGGCATATTCGGACTCACCGTGAACAATATAGTTAAGACACGAGTCAATTCGTTGACAACTGATTAAGATGTTTAAAATTGAATCCACGCCCGCGAAAATTTGTTTGGGATTTTCAGCCCTGATGTTTTTACTCTACTCAGTTAGTTTCATGTTCTTCGGAGATTGTTATGTTACAGGTGGAGAGGTATGTTTTGCTCCCTTGAACAATGGAATCACCGATATCAATGACCCAGCATACGGCGCCGGTGGGCCTGAAACTGCTTTCAACGGAATCCTGTTCTTCGGGATTTTCATATCGACCATGTTGATTCTGTTTGAAGGTGCAAAAGGAAAATGGATCATTATGCTACCATGCGCATTGGGTTTAATTTCAATGACTTTTGGTGTTTGGAACTGGTGGAATGATGAAAGTATGGCGGGGCCACTTCCAAAATACATGTCCATCCTTGTTACACTGATCTATATTGGGGGCTATTTTTCATTACGAAATGAAGGGGTTAACGATGGATTATCTGATTTCAAACCGGGTTTGAAAGTCAAGGATAAAATTGCCATGACCTCTCTGATTGTATTGGTATTGGCCGGGCTATTCTATTCAATTCGAATGATCATGACGCCCAATGACGTCATTGCAGAAGGGTTTCCAGCAAATTATGGCGGAAGCCTGGTTTCAGGAGAAGGTTTGGGAGCCCCATTACCAACTCAGGTATCTGTGACAGGTTCATTGATTCTCGTCTATACTCTCTGGTCAGCATTGGTACTCATGGATGGGGCCTCAGGAAAATGGGCAGTTCTCCATCCATCTGCATTTGCATTTATCACGGCAACGGTATCGACCTATATCGCCCTCATAGCTGACACTGCTCGAAATGCTAGTGATGCCAATCAGATGGATGCTTTGACCGGAGGCGCGGTGATGTTGCTCGTGCTCATCAGTTACTTCCGACTCAAGGGCGAAGGTATGGAAAACGGCATGACATTCATGGGAGAACCTCTTGAAGATAGTGGCCAATTTGCCAATGGGCTACTCCTCTTTGCATTCATGATGGGCGCGCTCTTCACAATCAATCATGTGTTGCTAGGTTGATACGTTTTGAATCAGAGCCTTTCTCTGATTAAATGGGTACCGTTGCAAAGGGCTTTTGGTATTGCTTTTTCAAAACCGGGGAAAATAGTTTAAGTCAATTTGAGGAGTCAAAAGTGTGTCTGAAGTGAAGTTTCCCCTAGCGCTTGCAGCTATGTCAGTTATCATGTCGATAGTATGGGCAATAATGTTCACAACAGGCGACGATGATCTTTTCTGGACTTGGGCGATTCTCTCACCAGTATTCCTGATTTGCTTGGGTCACAATTTTTCACTCAAAGAAGGAATAGTTAGTAAATCGATTCCATTTACAATATCATACGCTTTGGCATGTTTAATCTGGGTAGTCTTTGAAAATAAACATGGACATCCTTGGGGATGGGGTAGCGAGCAATTTAGTCAAATAATGTGGCTTTCTATTGTGCCACCATTTATTGTATTGATATGGATTGAAGGTTGGTATCTCGATTATCCCGAGAAAAAATCTTTGCAGCGAATAGGAATTATTGCATCCCTACCTTTCTGTGTCACAGGATATCTTGGACTGATAGTTTTCATACCAATCCTAGTTCTACTTCCAATAGTTAGAAGATTCTTCTATTATCGCAACAAAAGTGTCAATGAACCAACTACTGATTAGATGCCAAAAATAAATCAGAGCCCGGGAACTGGATGAACCCATCCAAAGACATCCTCGTCAACTTCATTTTGGATATTAGTTAGTGCTTCATACAGTTTCAGAGTCAACTCTCCAGGTGTGGCGCCATCTGCATAGGTTGCAGTCTTGTCGCCGAATGTGATTGAGCCAATNGGNGAAATTACAGCTGCAGTTCCACAGCAGAAAGCCTCCTCTGCACTCATTGCAAACTCAGCCTCTACTTTTGTTTCAACGACCTCATAGCCCATGTGTCGAGCAAGTTGGATAATTGAATCACGAGTAATTCCCGGTAGAATAGTGCCAGTCAGTTCAGGAGTGTAAAGAACACCGTCTTTCAGGCAGAAGAAATTGGCAGCACCGACTTCTTCGATGTATTTGTGCTCCTCAGCATCAAGATAGATCACTTCAGCATATCCAGCAGCCTTAGCCATCTTAGAAGGCATCATTCCGGGTGCGTAATTTCCAATCGCCTTTACTCCACCCGAGCCTCCAGGAGCCGCACGATGGTGGTCGTCACTAATCAGCAACTTGATGCAAGACATTCCACCCTTGAAGTAAGGTCCAACCGGTGTAACATAGACCATGAAGGTATATTCAGGTGCAGGGGCAACACCGAGAACTGCGCCACTGCCATTCAGTAGCGGGCGCACATACAATGCTCCCTTGCCCATTGGAGGTATCCATCTTGCATTCTGTTGCACACACTGTTCAACTGCATCGATGAAAATCGATTCAGGAACTGGAGGCATCTTGAGTCTATCAGCGCCTCTTTGCATTCGGCGAGCGTTCTCCTCCGGCCTGAACAAAACGACTCTTCCAGCAGCAGTTCTGTACGCTTTCATCCCTTCGAACAATCCCTGTCCGTAATTCATTACTCCAGCGGCCGGAGAGATTGAGATATTGCCATAGGGGCGCATTTCTCCTGGCTCCCATGGTGCATCGATTGCAGTCTTTGTCATGTACATGAAATCAGTCTCGGTCATCGAGAATGTTAGGGTGTCCCAATCAACCGGTGCTTCGCTCATCATAGGCGACCACCGCTCGGCGGTATTCAATGATTGTGCGAAAATTCTCTTTACACGCACTTTCGACAAGTTGTTGACCTACTGACCTTTCGATTTACTATGCGCTGGTCCGGTGATGTGGCAATTATCACTGGGCGATATGTTTCACGAGATGATTCTACAATCATGGAACTGTGGGCACGCGCACGCACGAGTGAATCGGTTTTACTGCGAGTTAAAGGAGTCAAGCCGTGGTTTGAAATCACTCCTCACGGACGCTGGGAAGAATCTCAAAGCACCCCGCAATTGCCTGAAGACTACGAGCAGATTACAGAAATTGTCGGACCCGAAATGAAGTGGACAAATCTTGGCGTCAAACCAGTTTGGAAAGTGTATGTAGCCCAGCCTTTCATGGTTCCAAAGCTGCGCCAATCACTCAAAGCAAAATGGACAATCCTATCGGGAGATATTCCATTCGTCAACCGCTTCTTCTTGGATGGAGACCTTTCCATGCACGTATCAGTCGAGGGAGATTCAGTTGAAACCGAGCACCCGGTTGATGTTTGCTTAGATATTACCATGGATGATGTTTCACATTGCGAACCGTTCCCAGCACCATTCAAGATATTCTCTTTCGATTTGGAAACCTCAATCGCTCACGATACTATACTCTGTGCAGCAGCGGTAATCGAGGATATGGGTACAGGAGAGCGTTCTCGTCACACCTTTGCAGATGATGAAGAGAAAATTCTGAAACAGTTGACTGAATTGATTAGAAAAAGCGATCCAGACATAATCACAGGATACAATATCGATAATTTCGATATGGGCAGAATCGTTGACAGAGCTAATTTGATTGCAAAGTCAAACAAGCCACTCAGAGCGCAAGTTATGGGTTGGGGAAGAGTTGCTGATACCGAACATGGCAGGCGTAGAGATACTCTAATTCCAACTAGAGGAACCGCAAGAGCATGGAACCTGGCAGGTCGCTGTGTAATGGATGCGTGGTGGCAAGCACGTCAAGCACTAAGGCCACAAAGAGAGACACTGAAGTTTGTCTCAAGGTTACTATTCCCCGATAATGAAGACATGCAGAAAATCGATGTCGATGCATCGAAGATGGATGAAGAATGGGCAAACCGACCTGATGAAGTATTGGAATATTGTCTAAGGGATGCAGAATTACCACTGGACATAATGCACAAAATACAGGCATTCCGGCGTAAAGAAGCGGTTGCAGCAGTAGCTAAAGTCGCCTTGGATACCAGTGCTAACGGGACCACTTCACAACTTATCGACTCGCTAGTCATTCGTATGGCTGACCGCAATTCAATCGGCGTACCTCTAACCGGCTCGGCTGATAAAAAGGAAGGACAAATTGAGGGAGGATATGTTCACGACGTTGAAGCAGGACTCCACAGATGGGTTGCAATTTTAGATTTCAAATCGATGTACCCCTCCATTATGATCGGCAAAAATATCTGTTACACAACCCGGATCGATGAGGGCAGTACAGACCAACCTGATGAAGCAGAACAAGTGTACGAATCCCCCACAGGCGCACGATTCCGCAATGAAAGCGGCAGGAGAGGAATGGTTCCCACCTTACTCGAGGATTTGATGTCGCAAAGAGACGTTCACAAAGCTGGTATGCGCGACGCGAAAGATGATGCTAAGCGCTCTTACCATGACCAAATGCAGTATGCGGTCAAGATTTTGATGAACTCTTTTTACGGCGTATTCGCTAGCGGATTTTACCGTTTTACACATCGCCAATTGGGTGAATCAATTACGGCTTGGGCTCGTAAGAACATCAAGACAATCATCCACAAATTAGGCGACGAAGGCCAGCATGTGGTGTACTCTGATACTGATTCCATCTTTGTCAAGACTCCTGTTGAGGGAGTTGAAGACCCTAAGCAGGCAATGATTGATTTCGGCCATAGCACCGCAGAAAGATTCAGCGAGGCTAGTGCAGAATTAGAATTTGAAACCGGAATGTCGGTATTCTTCAGCCATGGTGCAAAGAAGAGGTATGTTGGACAAGTTGTTTGGCCAAAAGAAGTGATGATGGTCAAGGGATATGAAACTCAGAGAACCGATTCATTCCGGTATCTGACCGACGGCATGAAAGAAATTTTCAAACACGTATTGGCTGGCGATTCAGAAGCAGCAATCAATCTTGCAATCGAGACCATAGCAGCAGCCAAGAATGGTGAAGTCCCAGTCAGAGAACTGATTATGAGTAAATCCTGCAAAGGAAGGTGGGATAAACGTAGAGCAGCATGGGATTTCAGCAAAGATTATGCAAACCCGGATTCGATGATTCAGGTTCGTGCAGCCAGAGCAATAATCGAAAAAGGCTTACCGTTCACTCCCGGAATGAAAATCGCATACATTGTGACCAATGCAAGGAATAGACCGATGGAGATACAGCCTTGGTTGGAAGAAGACCCGGTGAAAAATTACGACGGTCAGTTCTATGCTGACCGCCTAGCTACCGCTTTTGGAAGAGTAACTGAAGCGTTTAATTGGACAGCAAAGGATTTGCTTTCTGGCAATCGCCAAACATCGTTATTCTCCTTTTGATATACTGAACATGAAGGGCAAGCATTGAATGTGATGAGGGGGTCACCCTGTAGTGATGAAGCCCGTATTCATGGTACTGATGTTTGTATCCGCCAGCCTTGCCGGCTGTCTTTCAAGCGAAGATACTAGCTCTTCTCAATTGGAAGCAATCTTTGATTATGAACCCGATAACAACATTCGAACCGACATGCAAATCGAGTTCGATGGCGGGGCATCCCTGCCTGCTGGTGGACTAACCTACAAGTGGGATTTCGATAGTGATGGCTCTTATGATGAGACTGGAAGAATCGCAACTTGGTCGTATTCCAATGCTGGAAGCTACGATGTCACACTGACAATTTCTGACGGAACAGATTCTAGTTCACAAACTCGTTCAATCAAAGTAATTGATGCTGATGCTCAGGAGCCAGAAGCAGACCCTGGCTCTTATTCTCCAACAACCGATTGTGAAGGGGACGGTGTAAACTCAGGAAACTACTACCTCGTGTACATCTGTGAAATGGACAAGAGTACATCGAGCAAATCTATTCTTGCCACCACTTCGGTAACTCTTGATGCATCCAATTCAGAGCCTTGCGAAGATGACAGCCAAGGATGTGATGATTACATCGCAGAGTACAATTGGGATTTGAACCTTGAGAGAGACGAAGATGGTGACGGCGATCCAGAAAATGACGCAGACCTAACCGGTGAAACCGTTGAATGGAAGGAACTCGCTCCAGGAGAATACAAAATTGCCTTGACGGTAATCAATGGCGCAGGTTTGTCGAGTACTGATGACACTATTGTGTATGTCAACTATGTTGGTAAATGGAAAGAATTCTCCATAGGAGGAAACAACTCAAACAGTCCCGTTGATATTGATTTCACCTTCCCTGCAACCCAAGACTTAGATTCAGGCAATACGATTAAGCGCGCAGCGGGAGAACTGGTGTATCTCAAAGAGGATGGCGATTGTACGAACATTCCAGGTGCTAACAACTGTCGTGCAAAACTCGATTTGTATGGCTTCAATGAAACCGATGAAGAAGCTGCTAATACCAGTGCGATAGGCGTAGACCAGAGAAGTGCTGGAGATTGTGACTCTGATACAGATTGTGTTTTGTTACAATTTACCGGCTCGTACCACTTTGCAGAGAGTCAGTGGAAAGACGGTGAATGGACCATGACAATTAGAAACGAAATGGTAAATGACCTAGATATCGAATCTCTAACAATCCGCCTTCTTTACAAATGATGCACTGAACTCCATTTAGTGNATTTGATTGTCCCCTTTCAAAGTTGATAACGCGTCGCGGTCTTCAAATAGGGGAGGAATGTCGGCGGATTGCTAAGGAGAGAGCATTATGCCATCCCAATGGGAAGATAAAACAAAACCACACCGCAACATTGTGTTCATCGGACACGTTGACCACGGAAAGTCTACCACCGTAGGCCGTCTACTTCTAGACTCTGGTCACATCGAAGAGCACGTAATTGAGAAGAACGAAAAACTAGCCGCTGAAAGTGGTAAGGCCGGATTCGGTCTTGCTTACGTTATGGACGGTCTAAAGGAAGAGCGAGAGCGCGGTATCACTATCGATGTCGCACACAAGGAGTTCTTTACACCGAAGTACTACTGGACCATCATCGATGCTCCAGGTCACCGTGACTTCGTAAAGAACATGATCACCGGTGCTAGCCAAGCAGACACAGCAGTTCTGCTATGTGCAGCTAACGACGGTGTTAACGCTCAGACTAAGGAACACGCATTCCTTGCTAAGGTATTGGGTGTATCCGAACTGATTGTCCACGTCAACAAGATGGATATTTCCGGTGTTGACTGGTCAGAAGACAAGTACAAGTCGGCTTGCGCTGAAGTCAGTGGCCTGCTAAAGATGGCAGGATTTGGCAGTCAACTAGACCGCATTCCAATGATTCCAGCATCCAGTCTAAACGGAGACAACGTCTACGAGAAGTCCGGAAACTGCTCATGGTACTCTGGACCTACGCTATTCGAGGCTATCGACGCTGCAGAAATGCCAAACAAGCCAGTCGACAAGCCACTTCGCCTACCAATTCAGGACGTCTACAAGATCTCCGGTATCGGTACAGTGCCAGTTGGTAAGATTGAGACAGGTACTCTGAACGTTGGAAAGAATGTAGTTTTCAACCCATCTCAGAAGTCTGGTGAAGTCAAGTCCATCGAGATGCACCACACAATGGTAGACAAGGCAGAGCCTGGTGACAACGTTGGTTTCAACGTACGTGGCCTAGCTGCTGATGATATCCGCCGTGGTGACGTTGCTGGATACTCTGACACAGAGCCAACATTCGTTCGCCACGACGAGCACTTCGTCGGACAAATCCAGTTGATGGACATTCCAAAGGCTGTATCTGTTGGTTACACACCAGTATTCCACGCACACACTGCACAAGTTGCTGTTAAGTTCATGGAACTACTAGAGAAGACCTCTAAGGGACAGAAGGAAGCAAACCCGTCTTTCTTGAAGACAGGTGACGGATGCTTAGTTCGTTTCCAGCCAACAAAGCCAATGGCTATTGAAGCAATGAGTGAATTCCCCGAACTTTCACGATTCGCTATCCGCGACATGGGTAAGACCGTCGCTGCTGGCGTTTGTATTAAGGTCGAGAAGAAGTGAGTTTGAGTTCCGATAGGACTACGATCCAACTGGAAGAGAGGTGCAAGTCATGGCAGCAGTGACCATCATCAAACTAACTGGCGAAAATCATCGCGATATCGATGCAGTCGCGTCCCAGATTAAGACAATCTGTGACAACGGAGGCATCAGTCTGAGAGGACCGATTCCTCTACCAACTCGACGCCTTGTGGTACCAGTCCGCAAAGCTCCTGATGGTGAAGGTAGTGAAACATACGATCACTGGGAAATGCGCATTCACAAGCGCCTCCTGGAGATGGACATCACTAGCGGAAAGGACGAGAGCGCTCTACGACAGGTCGCTCGTATTCCAATCCCGGATACGGTCAGCATCGAACTATCGATGCGCTCGATGAACTGAAACTGACATTTTGTCAGGGGCGCATTATTGCGCTAACCCCGATGAGTAGACGGCGAGGATAGTTACAAACTATCTCTCCACTCGCCGTCTACTCATCTTTTTTTTTTTTAATTCCTTCAAAGCGTCGCTAACTCAGCTACGCCAGAATCAACTAGATAGTTGGCAGTCATTTCGTCTAAGAATAATACATCGCCAGCACCTAGGGTAATTTCACCATCGATTGTGATAATTGGTTCATCCATCGGCTGAATCACTCTGATTCTCAGAAGTTCGCCCTGAACTGGTTCAAGGTCTTCTTCTTCCACGACTTCTACTTGTGGTGCAGATTCAGCCTCCGCTGCTGCCCAAGCGTCAAAATCCATTTCCTCCTTCTTCTTCGAAGGAGCTAATTCCATCGCTGCAGCATGGTTTTCACCGATTTCAGTATCATCTATTGTTGGTTCGATGATTGGTTGTGATCCAGCTAATTCGGGGAATTCTTCAGCCTTTGCTAGAAGTTCTTCTTCATCATCTACTGCTTCTGGAATCGGTTCACTCTTGTCTTCTAAGGCAATAGTAGGAGGGCCTTGGCCGGTCAATCCTCCACTTTCGGGAACAAATGAATCCAATTGTGTGGTTCCTGCAGCCAATCTAGGCTCATCCAGAAGCCCTCCTTCTGCTGCAATTCCTCTTTGCATCGAATTCCAATTTACAGCCTGCTTGAACTTGTTCAATTGTTCAGTTGCGTTGGCATAGAACTCTCTCTCAGCAGGGTCGTGCCTTGACCAGTCCATAGCGGCTAGATCCTGACCTTGCGAGCCTTCAGTACGTAATGCCATGCTGGCAGAATGTTGCATCATCGCTACCATTCTCTTTCTTGCTAATTCAGATGCTGTGCGCCTGATATTTGCTTGACGCTTTTGCATTGTTTGCATTTTTAGTGATGGACCTACGGTTTTGTAGACTTCATGGATTTCCATTTCGATTGTATCCAATAATTGGCCTACCTTTGCCCAGAAATCTGTCCGCGGTAGCGGCATTGGCACACTTCGTCCGACCTGCTGCCTCAGCGTTGAGAATAGTTGTTCTTCTACCTCTTTAGCCTGAGATGGATTGAGGAAGGTCCGCTCGGCCATGCTTCTCATCGTGGCGCGGGACTCCTATCAACCCTTCAGCGAAAATTGCGAACAGAGAAAACGAAGTTTCAAACCATTTGACGCTGGGTTCACCAACGGTGAACCCAATCAGAGAAGCCTTAGTCCTCGTGTTTCTGATGCTGTTAGCTCCTTGGGCAACAGCGGATGTAGCAACTTGGCAAGGGCCTATTTCTTCACCAGATGATGCAGGACTAAACCCTTCTAATTCGACATATGATGGATTCACAATTCCAACCAATTCCACAATTACTTCATCAGAATTCTCTATCGAGCCCAAATGGGTAGAATCCGGAGATAACGGCACTCTTTGGTCAGGCGATGCATCAGGATTCTCTCAAGGCACCGTTAACGGGACATCATATCTAACATCAAATGGAGATTTGACTCTGGCAACCAATTCAACTTACGGTCAGATGACCGACTTCGAAACAAGCAAACCTCAATTTGCATCTTGGTCCTCTCAGGGTGATGAGTTTTGGATGCCTGTGAACTTGTCAAACGTCACTTATGGTCCTAAAGATGCTACTTCAGGCGACTATGCTGCCGGTACTAATGGCTCAATTCCTCCAGGTTCTGAAGGATTCATTAGATCTCAATTTTGGCAGGTGCCCAACGTTGTAAGATACTTCAATCTGACATTTGACCGTTGGAACTCTTTGGATTCAGGAGATGTTGCTGAGCTACACTATACTACTGATAATGGAATGAATTGGATTTCAATGGATAACTGGTCGGGGACAACTCTAGACTGGGTTGAAGAGGAATATTCTCTGGATTCAATTGCGCAAAATGCAAGCACCATTGGGTTTAGATTCTATGTGAAAACTCTCAATCAATCTAATCCTTCAGAAGGTATGTTCATCGATTCATTCAACATTTCTAACGAAGGAGAACCACTGGCTGCTTGGTTCCACGGCAATGCTAGTGGCCAGTATTCAGTGTTTGCAGATGGTACACTAATCGTTCCAGTCGATGTGTCTGGACTCAGCGCTCCTTTGGANCTGAACTATTGGGCTAACTGGGACATTCAGGGAGGAAATTACGACAACCTGGTTGTAATGATTTCACAAGACAANGGTTCCTCTTGGACAATAATGAGCCCCCTTCCGGGAGTTCCTGCACACGGAATACCTCACGGTGGCACGACTTACAATCAACAATCATACGGTTGGAGAGAGTTATTGCATCCTTTCCCTCACTGGGCAGCAGGTCATGCCAATGCCTCAAACACCTTGCTGAAATTCAGAGTAACAACCGATGGCTCAGTCAATCACGGNGGCAGTGCAATAGATGGTTGGGANGGNATAATGATAGACGACTTGAAAGTTCTTTCAGCGGTTGGTACACCGAGTATGCAAACACGTTTGCTCGATAATTTCACAGATAATTCCAGCCACACACTCGTATCCGCACAAGGATATGCGAACGATTGGCAACACGTGGACTGGGAAGGACACAATGGTCCATGGTCGGAGTTCGATTCTTTCGAGGCAGTTCAAGGACTGCCTTCCGGTTGGAGAGTAGACCACATCCGCGGCTCAACTTCTTGGGAGAGAGGGCCAATCGACAATAGCAACGGATACGGCCCNAATTCCACNTCTTGGCCTAGTGGTAACAAGGGGATGGGGATTAATCTTGATGGAATATATTCTAACAATGTCTACACACACTTGATTTCACCAGTCTATCACATTCCAAATGGTGCTACTGCTAGATTGACATTCAATCATTGGATTTGTACAGAAGCTGTATGGGACGGGGGCTCAATTTTCACATCTATTGACGACGGGCTATCTTGGCAACACTATGGCGATAACATCACAGGTTTCTATGAAACAATCTCACAAATCAATCCTAACTCACCATTTTACGGAATGGGAATCTTTGATGGTTCTTCGGTAGCAAACGGGTGTGGCACTTCAAATTCAAACCACACATTCAGTAGAGTTAGTGGCGATATCTCGCATCTGGCAGGTAATGATGTTCGGGTTAGATTTTCGTTCTTTACNGACCAGTATGTGGAAGAGGATGGTTGGTATATTGACGATGCTGGAATAGTCATCGATAGATTCCGTGCTCATGGAACTTGGACTAGTCCACTGATCAATGCCGATGATTCCGCTTGGGCAAGATTGACTTCGCTATACGAAATACCAGATGGGACTAACATCACAGTGGATGTTTTGGACGCTAATGACAACATAATCGACGGGCACCAAAATTTGTCACTACCATTTGATTTGAATATAGCAGCATGGGAGTATCCACAGCTGAAGTTTAGACTGAGCCTTTCTACCTCAAATGAAACTTTGACGCCTAGAGTAAAGATACTACATCATGGTGCAACTGAATACTTCAACATGGAAATGCTTCAGAGGCTTGACCCGANTTTACCCAATTGGGTAATCAATCCAAGTCTTGCGACCTCTAATTCTTCAGAATATATCTTNCANATCGAATCGCCTTCATGGNNGCCATATAGCGATGTNATCTTGGAGTGTGAGGGAAATATTTCAGCGCGCATCAATTCAATTACAGATAGAATACCGACATTGGTCTATCCTTCAGTACCAGTAAATCTCCAGGCTAGCACAATTGATGAAGCAGAATGTGGAACAGTCCTNGGCAATACTTTCGGTCCAGCNCAGGCAACAAGCCTTGAGATTAGAATACAAGGAGGAGAACAATTCGATTGGATAAAAATCGAGCCGGTTAACTTGATTGCTCCACACAACCCGAGTATCGACTTAGGAGATGATGATGTCATCGATTGGGCATGGAATGGTACATTCCATCACACCAATGAGATTCATGCATTGGAAGTAGATGGCTTAGCAACGTCTCTAGAAAATCAATCAGGATTCGACGTGAATTATTCACAATCTCTAAAGTTCTCAATTTTACTTCCTGCAAGGAATCTTTCTCAGCAAGTCTGGACTTGCGGTCAAGCATTACACTGCTACAACGGGGCGCTTAATTTCTTAACTAATGGTTCACAAAATCCGGTGTTGAGTGAAGAGTATGTATGGGTTGAGAACTCGGGTACTTCACATTACATGACGAAATACAACTTCCACTTCTCTGCAAGCCAGGCAACATCATTCAAATTGCTATCATTGAGTTATGTTTCAGGATTTGAGCACTCGGTTACAATCAATTCATCACTATCTGATTTATTCGTCCCAAATCAAGATTTGACATCTACAATGCCGGTAACAATCTCATCCGATGTTGGCGGAATCATCTTTGATGGAGAAATTACACACGAGAAATCGATTATTGATACATGGATCGATTTACCACAACAAACATTCAGACCTGGTCTAATTCAATCTGCTACATCAAGCCACGAAATTCTTGCCAATTCGCCAGCATTGGAATCGGTAAAACTCAAGATTTCTACAAGTCAAAACATCGAAGATACAATCGCGGAATTGACACTAGATAACTTGGATAATGGAGGTAGATTCATTCAGAATTCAGGAGCAGGAGTTCTCGCTCTAGATTCTGCTAACAGCTCTTGGGATGGACAGAATGTTACCTGGTCACTGCAAGGCAAATGGTTGCTTGATGACAACGCACGTCTGTACTGGTTCGCTTCAGCATCTAATGCTGAAGGGATGACTCTAGGCCCTGTGATGGCATTTTCTGGTTCTGCACAACATGCAGCATCTACCAACGACCTAGAAGTAATCTCATTCAATGCTTGGTCTGATAATCGTGCCTTACACGATTTCTCTAATCCACTGTGGCCATTGAATGTGATGGGCGACAAAGAAATCGTCGTATCTGGAGAAGTGAGATATTCAGGCTTAGACGGAGTTAATCCATCATCGGATGATGTTGACGTGACTCTTAGATTACTAAATGGGGAACAGATTCTAGCCAGCACTTCAACTGTTATCGGGTCGGATGGTAGATTCAACACCTCCCTAGCCACGCCTAATGACGCCCAACTCAGTGGCTCAGAGCTGACTCTAGTTCCTATTCTGCAAAACATTGGAGATTCTCAATCCAGCACTGCAAATGATACAACATCTAATTCACAATATGTCCGGCTGGTTTTAGACGCGAATAATTCGCAAGTAATCTCCCTAGAAATCGATGCACCTGGAGGCAATCAAATTGCAGATGGTCACGTATGGCATCCCGGGCAAGATATTCCTTTGCAACTAGAAATCTCAGATGACAACGGTCTTCCGTCGAAGATGGAATTATTCTACAACAGGAGTGGAAGAGGATGGGAATCCATAGATTTCCTAACTCCAATCGGTGACACATACGCGGTAATCGATTTACCATTAATCGATGAGTCTAGCGTTCCACTGCCTTCCGAAGAAACAGGCTGGCTTGACGTGTACATCTCTGGCACTGACTTGGCGGGTAACCCTGTTATTGGAGGGGGAGACGCCGAACAGCCGTATGCTAGAATACATGTTCAGCCTAGGTATTCAACATGGATAAATGGAGAATCAATTGGTCTAGACAAGATTGATGAAAAATTACTGCCAGGAAATACTCACAGATTCAACTTCACAGTTTCAGATGAAAACGGAATTGAATCCATCGACATGATGAGAGTAGTACTATCCAAAGATGAAGGTAAATGCTGGATAGAATGGACGCCTTGGAGTGGAGAAGTTGTTCACGATGTAGGATGTTTCATCAAACCGCCAACAATTCAAGCAGAACAAAGATGGCAAGCAAACACCTGGGATGTTTACTTTGACTTTGAATTGAGATGGGACTTGGATGAAGAACTAGCAGGAATCACAAACATTCCGTCTCTGAGTTTGTGGGATGAAAACGCCCCATTGGATGCGTTGTTCACATCGATAACCGTTCAATCATGGTCGATACATAGCGGTATTGAATTACGAATTGTAGATGTTGTTGACAAGGTAGCACCTCTCGGTGAATTCATTGACAGGGTCGCGTACATTCATGGCCAAGACATCGTTGACATAGAGGTTACAGCTTTCCATATGGGCTATGATATTCCGGCAGAGAATCTGCCGTTTAGCACTACATATACAATGGATTTAATCGGAAATAATGGTTCTACTCAGTCGACCAATTCTCTCAATAGCGATGGTACCTCAATCGATAGGGTTGTCTTCGATTCAGCATTGTATGGGTCACAAATCAAAGTGTTAGTTGGACTCAGTAGTGTGTATAATCACACAACAACTGGAGATGACATAGACATAGTAATCGACGACACATCTCCAGCGATAGTAGTGTCAAGTGGCCACTTGGTAACAATTGATTCTGATGAATTAGACGAGGTACAAATTAAGGTCACAATGACCGACGACCACGGGCTGAATTCCGAACCTCTAGTGATGAATTGGAATTACGTACGTCAAGGAAGAATAGTAGAGAATTCGCAAGGAACTGCAATTATTCCGGTTGAATTCCAAAGTGTTAGGTCTAATTTGTACTCATCTGTAATCGATATGAATACCTCTTCAGATCTTCAAAAAGGAGATTTCTTGATGGTCTGGTTCGAAGGTTCAGATGCTTCAGGCCGCCCGATTATTGGTGTTGGAACCAGTAATGTTGAGCCGATTGAGACAGTCATTCGCTGGATCGCTTACGAGCCAGAATTAGAAGATATAGTCACCACTCCTTACAGGCCAGATGTTGGAGATATCATAACTATACAATGTAAAATTCAGAATATTGGTTTGCTAGATGGGCAATCAAACCTGACGCTGATTGACGGTAACGGGAAAGAATTGGAAAGAGTCAATTTCACTCTACTTGTGAACATGGATTTTGTTCACACTTTCGAAGTTGAAGCCTGGCAGGAGGGAGAACTTGGATTGCAATTACGATTGGACGGCCAAGATTTGACTCCGGTACCAATTTCAAATGTTCAAGTCAGGACCGATGATGATGCTAATTCACAAGCAACCCTTCTCGGTCTGTCGATTTTGTCAGTTTTCATCGCTGGAATATTGCTGTTTATTGCCAATTCTCGTAGGAAAAATCAGTTCTTTTTCGATGAGGAAGAATGATGTTTGATGAACTCTGCGCCCGACTCAAGCCGGAGTACCCGAGTGGTCAAAGGGGGCGCACTCAAGATGCGCTGCGAAATGCTTCGTAGGTTCAAATCCTACCTCCGGCACCAATCTAAATCACTTAGTCTTCAGAGAGTATTGCATCGACTAGTGGCTTGAATGTGTCACCGTGTGGGTGAGGAGAAATCACCTTCGCAACCGCNGCAAGCGAGTCGAAACANCCNCCTACAGCAACAGAGTGTCCNACTAATTGGAACATNGGTATGTCNTTNGGNGCATCNCCCACNGCAAGAACATCATCTGGTGACAATCCCATCTTCTCTAGTGCAACTTTGAGTCCTTCTCCCTTCGATAGATGTGGCTCCATCAAGTGAATTGCGAAGCCNGTNNNTACGACNGATANGTCAGAATANTCCGAATTNGAAACCCAGTTGTTAACCGCATCGAGGTCTTCATCCTTGAATAAGCACCATTCAGATTCACGCCATGCGTTAGTGGTTATTCCCTCGGGGTCTATGTCAAGGTCCAACGCCATGTCTTGGGCACATTTTCTTGCTCTTGCGCCATCAGCTCTCACGATTGGCTCATCCCATGACGGGTGCCAAACCACGCCACCATTTTCACACACCATTGGGCCGCTTGCTCCGATGAATCTTGAGAGTCCGTATGTGATGGCCCTTACATTACCAGTTGCAAGAATCACGGGTATTCCAGCATCCTCTAAGCGCCTAAGTGATTCGATTGCTTCCAAGTGCAATTTCTTGTTGTAATCAGTAATTGTACCATCGATATCAACTGCAATGGCCTTAGGTCTCCAACCATTAGGAATCCATTGCATGATTGGCGCTGGCAGGTTTTCTTCAATACGCTTGCGATAGTAGGGTTATTTACCAATGGTTTCTCAGGGAAAAATGTGCAGGAAGACGGTGAAGAATTCCTGTCCCTTGAGGACTTGACATCTCCCATGCCGGAAGTCAAGCAGCGTAAGGCACGCAAACCACTTTCTAAGAGTTTGAAACCACTTTTTGATAGTGTGATTCCTGAAGATACAGAATCTTTAGACATGCAGGTTGTAGCTGAATACAGCGGTAAGCAGAGTATTTCTTGGCCAATTCAAGATATGGATTGTCCTCACTGTGCTGCCAAGGCAATGAGCGCTCTAAATCGCCTAGCGCATGTTAATACTTCATTGGTTAGCGCTACCGATGGAACCGTAACAGTTGATTTGGATTTTGAAAAAGGAAATCTTTCAGAGGCATCCGCTGTATTACGTTCACTTGGTAATCCTCCAAATGTTCCGTTCATGCAGATTTCAGGAGTCAAATCAAGCGCTATTGCAGCAAGACATTCAGTGCCGGTAAAAGCACTACCTCGAATCTTTAGACGCCAACCAGGTATATTGGAATGTGATGTAGATAGAGATGGTAATATTAAGATTCAAGCAGTTCCAAATCTAGCCAAAGAGATGCAGATTGCGATGGATGAATCGCTGAAAAACGTTATTGGTGGTGACTTCAAACTTATTCCAGAGAAAATTAACACAGTCACTCCAGGCGAATGGAGGATGATTAGTTCTGGAATCGCATTCTTGATGTTTGTCGTATTGATTCTTACTGAATTATTGGTCACAGACAACCCTTGGGTAATCGGTGCTATTGGATTAATTGGAGTATCTCTTGGTGGAATAAAGATGTTCTCCAAGGCTATTGCTTCTGTAAAAAATAGGCAGTTTGGATTCCAAGTTTTGACATCTTTGGCCGTTATTGGTGCCTCTTATCTCCAGGCATGGGAAGAAGCATTACTGGTTTTGATTTTGGTGTCTTGGACAGAACACATGGAGAACGAGGCTCTTGTGAAGGCAAGAGAAGCAATGCAAGGAGGACTAGACCGCTTGCCTCGTACTGCAAGAAGAGTTCCAAAGAAAGGGATGGGTAGTTTCGCAATCACTTCTATGGAAGTAGTTTCATCTTCCAGTTTAATGGCTCCAGTTGCCAAGAATACTGGCAGCATAGAAGAGATTCCTATCGGATTGTTAATGCGAGGCGATCACATAGAAATCAGGAGTGGTGAATTGATTCCTGCTGATGGGAACATAGTTTCTGGAACCGGTTCGGTCAACAAGGCACCTCTTACTGGCGAGTCAGTACCTGTAGATGTTGCAGAAGGAGATGAGTTACAAGCTGGCCTCACTCTTTCACGAGGCCCTGTTACTATTGAAGTAACTGCAGTTGGAGAAGACACCCGTCTTTCAGGACTGATTGAGAAGGTCCACATCTACAAGGACAAACCAACTCGATTGCAGGGCGCTTTGCAACATTTCACTTCTATTTGGGTGCCACTTGTTCTGATTGGGGCGCCTCTAGCATGGTTGATGATTCCAGGTGCTGATTGGAAAATCATCCTGTTGTTGTGGGTTGTAGCTTGTCCTTGTGCCCTATTATTGGCCTCTCCAGTTCCGCATGCTGCGAGCCTATCCTTGGCCTCGAAATCTGGAGCAATAGCTAGAGGTGGCGATGTGATGGAATCATTATCAAAAGTCAATTTGGTTTTGCTCGATAAGACTGGAACACTAACATCTGGCAAGCCAACCATTGGAAGTGTAACTCTCTCTAGGGGCAGGCGTAGAGAGATGGCCATTGCCTTAGCAGCAGGTCTTGAAGCGTCTTCGAATCACCCATACGCCCAAGCAGTAATCGCCTTAGCAGAAGATGAGTCAATCAAACCACTCGAACTAACCGAAATATCCGATATCAAAAATGGAATCTCAGCCAAATTGAAGGGCGATGAAGTTTCAATGGTTAGAGCAGAGAAATCAATGGTCACTGGAGCATTGCTCAAATCCTTAGAAAATGCGTTGAAAGAAGGGCATGGCGCTAGCGTTTTGATGAAAGATGGAAAGCAAGTTGCGCTGTTCACCTTCGTACACGATGACTTGAGAGAAGGTACTGATGAATTGGTTAGTGCATTGTATGCAAAGGGAGTTAACGTGGAAATTCTCTCGGGTGACAATCAAGACGCTGTTAATGCACTAGCAAGAAGCATAGGTGTAGATGAAAATGCAGCTAGAGGAGAAATGACTCCTGAAGGCAAGGTCAATTGGGTGCAGAAAAGGTCTGAAACCCATATCACAATGATGGTAGGAGATGGTTTCAACGATGCTGCTGCTATGGCAGCAGCAGATGTCGGAATCGCAATTGGAACGGGCGAATCTGCGAATCTCGAAGCAGCAGATGTTCTCATTCCGGGGGATGATCCGAGACTCATCTCTGATTTGGTATCCTTAGCAAAGAGAACCCATTCAATTCTAATTTGGAATATCTACTATTCATTGGCTGTAACTCTATTCTTAGTGTATCTGGTTCTAGCAGGAGTTAACGAGAGCTTAGCGATTGGAGTACTGGTTCANGAGTTGAGTGTNATTGGNGTAATNATCAACGGAGCACGNCTTTCTGGAACAGGTGGAACCCTGACATTAATCAAGGATATTTTCTATTCAATTTGGCAGGGAACATTAGACTCTTTCAAGGCATTATATGATTCAATTTAATGCTAGAAACAAACGCTACCTTCAAGCCTCATGGATTGTAGCAGGTTACAACGGTGAACCCTAATGGCGAGAATCCATGCTGACCCGGTTAGTACTTCTTTGATGCATCCTACTCGTCGCGCACTGTACGTAGCACTGTTAGAAGCGGACGAATACACGACAGTTCAGTTGCAGGAAATCGTAGGTGTAGATCGTTACAATCTTTACCACCATTTGAGGAAATTAGAGTCCTTGGGTCTTGTAATGAATCACAGAGACCAAGGCCGAACACGCTGGTGGTGTGTGATTAACAGAGTGCCTCTTCCAAGCGATGGAAACTCCGCTACTAGTCAGAATTCGCTTGCCTCAATCGACCTGTCAAATCCAAGAGTACAGGCTGCTGCACGAAATATGCTCAGAGAATTGGCATCACTTTCTGGCACAGAAATAGATCTGGAATCGGCAACTCTTCAAAACTTGGAAATCATTGGTCGCAGAAATTGATTCGTAACATCTCTCAAGAATGATAACTAGGTGGGGCAAGTAATGTCGGACGAAGAATCTACACCTGGAATCGAATCCAGAGTCCCTGCTCCCGACTTGTCCTGTCCTAAATGTGACAATCTACTCCCCAACGGCTTGGGAGTGATAACCTGCGTTATGTGTAAATCACAAGTAAAGGTGGAACACGAGGGCACCCGTCGAAAGTGGCGAGAAGAGAAAATCAGTTGTCCAGAATGCTCGAAAGTTCTAGTCTGTGGTGTTGGAAAGCGACCAGCAAACCTGCAATGCGCATCATGTCATGCTCACTTTGTTCTGAATCCAAATAGGCCAAAAATTGAGATTTCATGCCCTTCCTGCGAACGTAAACTCAGGATGAACAAGAGACCTGGTGAGAGAGAAATATCCTGTCCTGCATGTGAAACGGAGTTCAAGATTTCATTCTGAGGGGATATTGTGAAGACTACTTACAGGATGATGGGGATTGCAGACTACATCACAATCGTGAATGGTTTGCTAGGGACAATGGCCATCTTCTTCCTCTTGCTCGCTGTTGATGATATGGGCGAGCCGTATACCGAAGGTGGAGTTTTGACCGATTATATCTGGGCTGCAATGCTTTGCATCCTTCTTTCTGCTTTGGGAGATATAATCGATGGACCTATTGCCCGCAGATATTCAAAGAAGCAATTGCTAGGCGGTTCACTAGACATTATGTCGGATTCGATTTCGTTTTGTGTCGCCCCTGCATTGATGGTATTCACAATGTTTGGTCGCTGGGGTGAAGCAACTCCAATTTGGACGATTAGTCTAGCAATAGCTTGTTGTTGGATAATCGCTTGTGGAATGTTACGCTTAGCAAGATTCCAGCATGATGAAGGAGGATATGTGCCATATTTCTACGGTCTTTCTTCTCCTGCTAATGCAATGTTGATTCTTTCAGCGGCAGGGCTAATCTGGCTTCAGCCATCATCAGGATACGGTCCTGATTTGTCTACATGGAATTGTGACATGTGTTTTGGTGAGGGGGAGCATCCATACCTTGATTTCATTATTCTTCCAATTTTGTTCATCAGTGGCGGTTTGATGATTTCAGATAGAAAAATGTCGAAACTTAAATCCGGCATTCCATTGAAATTATCAGTCGCTCAATTTGTTGCAATTTTGTTTGCCGTAATCCATGCAATGTTACTTACTCAAAAGACCGATGTTGCCGAAGATCTCTCCGGCACGACATTTACCATGTTCATGTTTGGAGTATCACTGTTTTTGGTCCTAGTCTACATCGTCTTAGGGCCACGTTTAGTCGACCTTGAAAATACGCTTTCAGAACAAGAGTAGTGGCAGATGCGAATAGTCGTATAAATCGCCTCGCGATGTATTGACTGCATCGCGCTCCTTATCTATCATGAGAAGGCCATGCAGTATCGGATGGGATATTATGAGTGCTAGCGATAGCAAGTCAGGAGCAAAGAGTGGTTTGAGGAGAAGCGATTCTTCTGGCCAGGTCGATCTCTCTGCATTACGTGCACAGTTTACGTCTACTCCGTCCCCATCCTTGGACCAGACGTTAATGCAAAATTCACGTTTCCGTGAGGAAGAAAAACTCCGCGCCAAGTTGAGGCGCGAAAGCAAACTCCGTCGTGAAGCTCTAGCGGAAAGGATATCCTTGATGCAAGATAACATGGCAACCGATATTTCTCGTCAACATGAAATGACACTCAATGCCTTTGAGAGCGAACTTAGAGGGCAGATGGAAGATGAACTATCACAATTAGAATCCGAGGCATTAACCCGTGAGGAAATTCGCCTGAGAGAAATGCATGAAATGCGTTTGGAGAGGGAGATTCAAAGCTTGAAAGAATCCCTTGAGGTAGAGCAAAGCCGCAAAGTGGAGGAACATCGTACCGCAGTTATTTCCCAATTGGAAACCCAACTATCTGATGAGCACCGCAGACGCCTAGCATTCCAAAGAGAGAGATTGGAAATCCAATTCAACCAGTCATTGCAAAGGAAAATCCGTGAATTGGAAGCAACCATCCAGAAAGAGATGGAAAGCCGCTTCGAAGAATTAGAATCCAAAGAAGTCGAGAAATTAGAAGAGGTTCAAAGCCAAAAATTGGCAGAGAGAGAAGAATCTCTACGCCGAGGTATTCGAACAAGACTTGAGCAACAACTCAAGTTGCGTTTGAAGCAAAGAGAAGCGACTATGCGTGCCGAATACGAAAGACGCAGTCTAAGACTAGAGGAAGACATCGCTTCTTCAATCCAAGAAGAGTTGGAAGCAAAGCTATCTTCTGAAACTAAGGAGTTAGAAGAAAGAATGCGACAAGATGTCGAATTGGCAGTCGCTCGAAGAAGAGAAGGACTCAGGGGCGAAGTCGAAAGGCAGTTAGAGGCAAAGTATGCTGAAAAATTGTCTGAGAGAAAGAGCAGACTCAGAGAAAAGTATGATTTGACCTTCTCCAAAGCAGTCGACGATATTTCACGTTCATTAGAAGGAGAAATCGAGTCCGAAATTGAAGCAAGAATGGATCAAGAATTCGCAGCATACCGTAATGCGAGAGAAGCTGAAATCCAAAACCGTCTTGCACGCTTCCGATACGAAAGAGAAGCAGAATTGCATGACCAAATGTCCGAGAGATTTGATTCCAAGAAGACCGATTGGTCTGAACGCCTGGAATTAGAATTCAAGGCGAGGGAATCTGCAGCACGTAAAGCCATCATGTCTGAAATTGATGGCCGACTACGTAATGAGAGAATTACACACGAGACCGATCTCGACTTGCTAAAGGAAGAAACCGTCCTCGAACTAGAAGCAGAGATGGAGGAACGCCTAGCAGAGTTCAGAGCACGCAAGGAAGAAGAAGTTGCAACTCAGTTGGAGAGGCAACTGGATAAGCGCGAAGAAATCATGCGCAACAAGGCACTCATCGAAGTGCGAAAGCGTGAGGCAAATATCCGTGCAGAAATCGAGGCTCAATTGGGTGTCAAGCGTGCGGAAATCCGCGACAGGCTCTCTTCACTAACTCAACAAATGGATGACTTCAGAACTATGGCAGAAGTCAAGATGAGAGAATCCATTGAATCGAAGGTTCAAGGTGAAATCGACGCAGATGAAGCAAGACTTGCAGACCAACAACAAGAATTCGACAATCTCAAATCGCAGGACTCTAGAGCGGAGAAGCGTCAATCTTGGTTACAAGCAATCTCAGGAAAGGGGACTCAAACTCAACAACCTCAGATGGGAGTTGACCCTAGTGCACTAGGCGCAAGACCTGGCTCTCTAGGAGCTGCGGCAGGCCGCCAACCACGTGGAGCATTAGCTCAAGCAGCAGCACAACACACTCCTTCGATGGGATTAGCAGGAATGAGAGCACCTCGCTCAGCAGCAAAGGCTCTGAGTGGCGCTCAGCCGATTGCTAGACCTGTAAAGGCACCAATCGGTGGTGGAGCAAATCTACCAGGTTCCGTAGGTAATTTGCCACAACCGATCAAACCGAAGGTTGTCCGTCAACCAGTTGCTGTAAATCCACCAATTGCACCTTCTGTTGTAAAAGCTCCAGAAGTTGTAGCGCCAGCAATAGAGCCAATTCCAGAAAAGGTGGTAACAGCACCGAAGCTCGAACTTGAAATTCCTGAAGAGCCAGAGGCTACAGTTGTCGAAGTAGTAGCGCCGGTAGTTGAAGAATTAGAGGCAGAGGTAGAGACTCAAATCGAGCCAGTTATTGAGACTGAAATCGTTGAACCTGAAATCGAGTCGGTAGAGGAAGTTGTAGCAGAAACTACCGAAGAGATCGTCGAAGAAGTTCAAAAGATTGCAACTCTGACTCCAATCAAGAAACTCGAAGTTGCTAAGCCAGTAGAGTCGGAAGAAACAGCCGTCCTAAGGCCGGTCACAATGAAGGTGCTAACACCTGTGAAGAGAAGAGGCCCTCCTCCATCTTCCGCACCTGGACAAAAGCCAGGCGCTCAAGTAGAAAAAGAGGCAACTGCGAGTCTGAGGCCAATCAAGAAACTAACTCCGGTTGAATCTCCAAGCACTGAATCTGATGAAGATTGAGCAATATTACTCAAACACTTCACTCCGAGCGATTCATAGGTCTGTCGTCCTTGGCGGTATCTATGAGGAAAGCAATTGCTGTTCTTCTTGCTCTATTACTGATACCTGCAATTCCGACTGCAGAAGCAGAATCTAATCTCTTAGAGGTAGGTATTGTTGATACAGTAGATGGCAGATTCATCCATACTTCTTTTTCATCTTCCTCGACTATGATTACACTAACCACTACAGGCAATTTGTCAGAGCATTTCTGGGGTAGCGGCGAGCTAATTACTCAATGGTCAATTGAATTGAACACGACAGCCAATTCTGCTACTCCTGATGCTACAGGCTTACAAATTGCAGTAGCACACTCTGGTGGAGTATACATCGTCAATACAGAATTGAAGATTGTAACTACGCAATACAATACCTCGAATTCAGTAAATGAAGTAGCATGGGATTCGGAAGGTGACCTATGGTTTGGCTTCTATGGAGGAGAGAGGCGTGCTAAGGAGTACGACTCAATTGAAGAAACAGGTGAAACTACTGAGGCTCACAACACCGCTATGACATCGATGACAATTATTTCTCAAGATAGAATCGTCACAGGTGGTAGGGACAATCTAGTCAAGGTCTTCACCCAAGAAGGAGTATTACAGAACAGCCTCTCAGATTTCTCATCTTATCCAACTAAGATTATCAATGACGGTAATGGAAATATCATTGTTGGGTGTGCCAATGGAGACCTGTTCCGTTATGACTTCACAGACTGGTCCAAAGAGGAAACCTCTATCTCTAGCGGACAAAGTATCATTTCGATCAATGTCGCAGATAACGGCGACATCATGGTAGGAACCCAGAATGGTAAACTGCATGTAATCGATGATACAACCTTTGCCGAGAGCGAAGTTTACTCATCCGCAGGTAGAGTTATGATGGGCACGTACGGAGGTTCTGGGGAGTTATACATCATCTCCACATTCTCCTCCTCCTCAAAGATTAGATTGTATGACCTAGATACAGACGGAGATGGAGTTACAGACAGCCAGGACCATTTCCCACTAGATTCCTCGCAAACTGAGGATTCTGATGGCGATGGCTATGGTGACAACCCAAGTGGAAACAATTCTGATGTATTCCCAGATGATTTTTCACAGTGGGCGGACTCTGATGGCGACGGCTATGGAGATAATCCGGATGGGAATGATTCTGACGCATTCCCTGACGATGCCGGACAATGGATGGACTCTGATGGTGATGGATACGGAGACAACATGGGTTCAGAAAATGGAGATAGATTCCCNGANGACTCAACACAATGGGCAGATTCAGATTTCGATGGATTCGGAGACAACATAGATGGAACCGATGGCGACGTTTGCCCCGATGAAAATGGCTTTTCTACAATAGACCGGATCGGTTGTAAGGATTCAGATAGCGATGGGTATTCTGACCCTTCAGATGATTGGACCGTGGCAGACGGAGCGGATTTCTCAATCTATGATGTCACGCAGTGGAAGGATTCTGACGAAGATGGATATGGTGACAATTTACAGGGCAATGACCCGGATGCTTGTCCGCTCCTGTGGGGCAACTCAACCAGCGCTTACATTCCAGAAATCTCGAATGATGGTTCGCTAACTCTGACTTATGTTGTAATCGAGAAGTTCGGTTGTACTGACAGCGATGGTGACGGTTTCTATGACGATGGAGACGATTTACCTAATGATGCTAGAGATTATATCGACTCAGATGGCGATGAAATCGGTTTCAGTATGGACTACAATGATTCAAACAGACTGGTTCAAACCCTAGAAGATCATTGCGAATTGGTAGTAACTGATGAGACAGAAAAATGCCAGGGAGTTAGAGATGTTGATTATCAAAATTATCTAGCAGACAAGGAAGCATCCGGAGAGAACGCTTTGGATTATTTCGCTTGGCGCAATTCTGCACAAGCTGAAGATGAAGAAGCGAAGTCAAGTGACCAGTACTTGGATACTGCAAAAGAAATCTTGCCATTCCTTGGAGCAGGTTTTGCTGCAATTGTTGCAGTGCTTTTGATTTATGCTGGAATTGGTAAGGCTCGACGCCGTAGAGCACTTGTCAAGACATACGGCACACCATTCGCAGATGGAGAGAATAGTGCTGAAGATGAGGCATTAGAAGGCAAGGCAGGCTTGTCTGCATCAGGTGGAGTCGAGTCGGACAAGTATTGGGACGACGAAATCGAACCGATGGAAGTCGGCGATGATGGAAATGAATTGGGTAGTGGATTTGATGATATTGAAATCAAGGGAGATGGTGTAGATGCAGAATCTTCCGGAGTTCTCGAAGAATCCGCTTCCTTAGAAGAATTGGCAGGATTGCCTCCACAAACCACCAAGGAAGAGGTTGAACAGAAGGAATCTCAACCTGCTCCAGAGCAGCAAGCACCACCTGAAGCACCACCTGTCCCTGCAGAAGGTCTACCAGAAGGTTGGACCATGGACCAGTGGAAATGGTATGGTGCTGAATGGCTTGCTAAGCAGGGTAAGTGATTAATCAGCCCGCCAAACAATAGGCAGACTTGATTTCAACTCGCCCAGCTTTTTCCCTGTGTAAACGGACGTCCCGTCTACTTTGAGCGTGTTGGTGATCAACCACAAAATAGCATTCCAACTCTTTGGTGATGCGAATAATTCTACTTCACCCATGGTTGCTTTGACTAGCAATTTACCAGCGTCACTATCGCCATCAAATATGGCGTGAACTAGGTCTTTAGTTGACAACATGTAGCCAGGTGGTCTCCAATCCATGGAAACACCTCAGACCTTGAATGGAGCGAGATTCAATCTTTGGACCAGATGTTCTGCACTAACATCAGCGACTTCTTTCATTTGAGTGCGCAGTTCATCCAAATCACCATTCATCTTGGCTAATTTGTGTGCTCTAATTAGTTCAGACAAGAATGAATCTACACTGCGATGGCCATCCATCGTTCTCAGAGTATTCAATTGTCTTCTAACTTCATAACTTACACTCACAGAGGTCATCCCTTCTCCGGTCATGGATACTATGGGGTCTTATGACTACTTGAATCCCGCGCGCATGTAAATGCCTGCAAAGCATGTTTTGCAGCCTAATCAAATCGACCGGCCTTGCTTCTCTAGAAGCAATCTGGGGTGCTCAGTAACTCCGAATTGACGGCGCATTTCTTGCACTCTTTCGTGGTATTCCTTTGTCAGTGACCAGTATTCTCTGCTGCCAGCCCCTGCACCACTTTTACTCGGTTTGTTCAAGATTACAGTCGGTGCGCCAGTCCAGGCTGCTTCTGCAACCTTTGCCAATCTTCGAATCGGTGTTTTGAACACCTTTTTGGGAATCTTTGATTGCACTTCATTGCATACATGCAGTGATAATTTCGACCTTTGGTCTACCATAGTCATAGCTACGCCGAAAATCTTCAGGTTTCGGTTAATTCTCTTTTGAATCATCTTCACGCTGTTCATCAGCATGCTGAAACCTTCCAATGCATAGTACTCGGCTTGAACAGGAATGAATACCCAGTTGGCAGCACAGAGCGCATTGATTGATAGCAATCCAAGTGATGGTGGAGTATCGATAATTACGTGGTCGAATTGGTCAATGATTGGTGCAAGCGCTTCTCTGAGTCTGGTTTCTCTACCAATTCTGTGGCTTAATTCGATTTCAGCACCAGATAGGTGAATGTCGCTAGGTAGTAGCCACAAGTTGTCTATTCTCAAATCTTCAGGAATTCGATTCGAGTTTTCATTACGCTTGGACCATGCCTTCCGCATCGACTCTGTCAACTCTTTAGGAGAAATGATGTATTCTTCCATCAATGGTAATTCTTCACCGCCATCATTGACAAGTAAATCATAGGCGGTTTTCTTGATTTTCTTCTTTTCGACACCGAAAGAAGTAGCACAATTTCCTTGTGGATCTAAATCAATGAGTAGAACCTTTGCTGGAGGAACTTTGAATTTGGGATTACCCTTCGCCAAAGCGGCAGCTAGGTTGACCGCAGTAGTCGTCTTTGCACAGCCTCCTTTCTGATTTGCAACCGCCACTACCATCTTGTATGGATTCATCTAAACACCTCCCAAACCCGCTGCCGTGTATCCCCGAGGTAGGCGGCCCTCTGTAAAGAGTCGCATTCTTGGAGTGCTAATCATCCCTGTTGTATGACAGGAACTGGAACTTCGGACAGAATCTTTCGCACGATGTGCATACCAGTGATTCCACGGATCTTTGCTTCCGGCTTCATCACGATTCTGTGAGAAATAATCTGCAATGCAATTCCCTTGATGTCATCTGGAATAACGTAATCTCTTCCATCGATTGCAGCCGCAGCACGGCCAGATTTGAACAACGATTGGCTTGCACGAGGAGATGCACCGTTTACAACACGGTGGTCTTCACGAGTTCTTTGAACAATTTCGACAATGTAGGAAAGAATTGCTGGGTCGACGTGAACTGTTTCAAGCGCCTTCTGCATAGCAACCACCTTCTTTGGAGAGGTGATCTGCTCAACGTCGTGTTGGTCCTTACCACGCAGCTTACGACGTGCTAGAATTGCCTTTTCTTCCGCACGGTCAGGGTAACCCATGCTCATCTTCATCAGGAAACGGTCCATCTGCGCTTCAGGTAGAGGATAGGTTCCTTCTTGCTCAATTGGGTTCTGTGTAGCCAATACAACGAATGGTGCTGGCAATTTGTGGGTAATACCTTCGATAGTAACCTGCTTTTCTTCCATTGCTTCAAGCAAAGCAGCCTGGGTCTTAGGCGGAGCACGGTTAATTTCGTCAGCTAGTAGAATGTTAGAGAATAGTGGTCCTGCACGCAGTTTGAATTCTCCTGATTTTTGGTCGTACATGTACGTACCCATGATGTCACTCGGCAGCAAGTCAGGTGTAAACTGAACACGCTTGAACTTACAACCCAGTGCACGAGCGAATGTGTTTGCTAGCAAAGTCTTAGCCAATCCTGGGAAATCTTCCAGTAGCATGTTACCGTTGGATAGGATTCCAACAGTGACTCTGCGAAGGTTTTCGTTCTTACCAATGATAACTTTCGAAACTTCACCCATTAGTGAGTTAGCAATCGAAGATACAGTGGCGATGAGGTCCTTTGTGCGATGGTCGCCTGCTGGCGCTCCTGCTTGGAATCCTGCGTTCATGATATTAGCACCCCTTGGTACAAGTAACCAACCAGCACATTCCATACTTCAAGGTATTGCGTCCAGAAGTCGCCAAGAATCACGACGTACAGCGTTTGTCTCAACGGCCCCAAAAGTGGTCCTGCTTGCGATGTAGGCGGGTGATTTCTTCCAAAATCTCTTCTTCGATAGGAGTCAAATCGAGTTTTCTCAATCGCTTGGCGTGCGAAGACGGGATGTCAACCCAAAATTCGTCACCTTCTTCGATTTGTCTTCCCACTGTAGGACCCATAACAGCCACGGCTAATTCTTCACCTTGGTGGCCTTGTTTCACATCTTCACTAGATCTAGTTCTCAGGCTCTTAATTTGCCCGATAGATGTGCCGTCCATTTTCATGATTTTTTGGCCTACGTGTACCCTGCCTCCAAGCACTCTCATTCCGACAATAGCAGGCCCTTTGTTCCTGAAGGTGTGGTCTTTGAGATACAATAAGTGGCCAGGATAAACCAGGTTTTCTCTTGCAGCAGCATCCATTTCTGCTTTTGTGGCATCTCTCCATTCTTCGAATTCTTCGAGTATTCGATAGATAATGTCCGCACTGATGAATTTGATTTCTGCATCAGGACCCTCCAGTTTTGGTTGAACCTCTGTGTTACCTTTTACAGAGAATCCAAGGATTACCTGATTCAGTGCATCATCGGCACATTGGGCAGTGATGATGTCTCTTTTGTTGACAGGACCTACTGTGGCCATACGAATCGGGATTTCCATCTTGTCCAATTCAAAAGCTAGCGCTTCTAGGCCACCAACGGTATCCGCTTTGATTACGACGCCTTCTTCAGCGATATCAACCGAAATCTTTGCTTCTTTGTAAGCTTCTTTCTCGGCACTTGATTGTGCTTCTGCGGTGTTGGTTTGTCGCAACGTAGTTCCAGCGAGTACATTCTCGAGGTTAGGTGCAACAATCTTCAATCCACAAGCAGCAACTGCAGTCTCACATGCTTCCCAACGGTCACCAGCATCTCTCATTTCGGACATGCCTTTGGGTCTGAACATTCCTTTGATGTGGGTTGAAAATGGGCCATCTGAGCCCACTAGGGTGATTGTGTCACCAACATTCAATTCACCACGGTTTAGGATTACGTCGATTGTTTTGCCTAAACCTCTCTCATCCTTCATCTCCAGAACTGTACCTTCGCCATCGCCAAGAGTATCTCTCAGCCTTTCTTCTAGGAAGCGTTCTGCCAGTCCTACGGTTACTGTCAGCAAGTCTTGGAGCCCTTCCCCATCTTTTGCTGAACATGGGACCATAGCGAGATTGGATTTGAAATCACGAATCTTGTCATATCTCTCGATATTGAAGCCGTGTTCGCTAAATTGTCCAAGTAGTTTCCAATATCTATCATCGAATAGCTGCTGGACATCTTCTCTCTGGTTTTTCCATGATTCGATGAATGAGCGACCTTTTTCGGTTCTCCAGCCGTGAATTCTGTCTACCTTGTTTGCAGCGACAACGAACGGAGTTTTCTTGTCTCTTAGGATTCTGAGGCTCTCGATGGTTTGCGGCTGTAGGCCTTCCATTACATCTACAACTAGAATAGCAATATCTGCTAGCGCTCCACCTCTGCTTCTGAGGCTAGTGAATGAATGGTGTCCAGGAGTATCGATGAATAACAATCCTGGGCTGTTGAAATCTTTGCCACCAGTCATAGCAGCACAGGTTTCGTTGAGTATCTTTGCAGGCACTTCGGTTGCACCAATGTGCTGAGTTATTCCTCCAGCCTCCCTGTCCATTACACTAGCTTGCCTCTCTGAACCGAGAGATCTGAAGTGGTCCAAAACGCTGGTCTTTCCATGGTCTACATGGCCTAGGACTGAAACGATTGGTTGACGCTGCCAACCGAGGGTTTTGGCCTGTTCTTCAGAGCCATTTTCCTCATCGGACATGTCAAAACCTCCAATTGGATTTTTTAATTTTGCAATTGGATTTCAAAAATCACTCATAGACCCAAGATTGACTATCTTGAGTCCATTCGTTGACTCCTTCTGGGAACCATAATCCAAGTTCAAATTCAGCGGTCTCTGGTGCATCAGAACCGTGAATCATGTTGTATCCAATATCCATTCCGAAATCTCCACGGATTGTTCCTGGCGCAGCTTCACGACCATTGGTAGGGCCGATCAAATTTCTAGCAACACTGATTGCATCTCTTCCGGACCAAGCCATGCAAACTACAGGCCCGCTGGTTACGAACTTAATCAGTCCCGGGAAGAATGGTCTTTCGGCGTGAACAGCATAGTGTTCCTTAGCGATTTCTTCGCTAGGAATAACTTGCTTCAATCCAACCAATTGTAGACCCTTTCTTTCAAATCTCTGGATGATTTCTCCAACCAATCCTCTCTGTACGCCATCAGGCTTTACCATAACATAGGTAGTCTCCATACTAATTCCACCAATGCAGGCGACAAGCATGCCCTATTTGAGCGCAACGATTGTAGTACTTGCGTAAAGTGACTAGATTCTGCCTTTTACATAGTGGCGGGTCCACTTTACTTTGCGTGAGTTTCGCTTTAGCTTGACCGCATTCTTGCGAGCCTTGCTGTTAGCAAACCACTGTACTGTACCGTCGCGGCGAATGAACATCAAACCAGTACCTGGTTCGATAATATCTCCTGAGAAACTGCAAATTCTTTGTTCTGGCATTGAAATCACCTATAGTTGAGTTTACGGGCTTCTCGGCCAGTATCGACTAGCATCAGGATATCACCGACACGAACAGGTCCAACCACGTTTCTTGTGATAATTCTACCAACGTCACGAGGGTTAGGTGCATCGTTAACACGCACTTTAACCTGAGTAGCTTCACCGGTCATACCGGTTCTTCCTACAATTTCGACAACCTCTGCAGGCCATCCTCCGAGTTCTTCAGACATTTCTTATTCCTCCGAAATCAGTGATATATTCAGTTGGAAAGCCCCTTTACTAGCTCTACAACTTCGTTGAATTTTTCTTGAGCTCCCTTGGAAACTTCCAGAAGAGCGAGAGAAGCGGTCTTGACGCCACCTGGCATACCGGCTTCCTTTGCTAGGAATTCCTGGCTAGGAACGTATCCGAACGGGATACCTTTCTCTGCGCAGATTAGAGGAATGTGAGCCAGTAGTTCTGGCGGGTTAACATCCTCTGCCATAATGATGAACTTTGCAGTACCGCGCTCTGCGGTCTTAGTTACCTCATTAGATCCTTTTTTCATTTTTCCATTCTTGTTAGCCGAAACCATCTCGTAGATCTTGTCTGCGACATCGTTAGGGGTCTCATATGACACGTGTGCACTCATTGAAATCACTCTCATGCTTATGTGAAGCAACGCTGCGCACGGCCTCGCGAATATAAACACCACGGGTTAGCCATTTTGCTCTACTTTTGCAAATCTTCGAGAATTTTACGCACACCACGAGCCAATGCAGCCCCTCCGGAGATGACAGCACGGCTATTGGAAAGGCTAGAGGTGGCATGTACGCCATCGACATGGTTAGACAGTCTCGCAATCGCGCCTCCAGTGAACAATCCGTGTGTACAAGCAGCGTGAACTTCAGTTGCACCCTGGCTTCGCAAAGCATCTGCAGCTTTGCAAATTGTACCTCCAGTAGCAATCATGTCGTCGACAATAGCGACAATTTTTCCTTCGACTTGCAAATCCTTAGCTTTGTGCACTATAGTATGAGCATCGATTCGAGTTTTCTCGAGATAGGAGAATGGTAGGTCAATTGCTTTAGCGACCGCACTTGCTCTATCTATTGCTCCTTTATCAGGAGAGAGGATGAAATCCGGTTTGACATTGTCCTGTAAGTGAACTGCAATTTCAGGCATCGCTGAAGTAAATGCTACGGGAATCGGCATTTCTTCGAGTGCTGCAGGTGCGTGTAAATCGAAAACTACGATTCCATCACAATGCGATGCAAGCAATCTTCCAATCGCCTTTGCACTAATCGCTTCACCCGGGCGGAATCTCTTGTCCTGTCTAGAATATCCAAAGTAAGGGATTGCGACAATGACTCCAGGGCCGACAGAATCCATAGATTGAGGTCCGATTTCTTTGAGATTTTCAGTGCGCCCTGCCCTAACATCTCTAAGGGCTTCCAGTAATAGTAGCGTTTCCACAATCCCAGCATCTGGGAATGTATTGGAAACCAGAACTACAGGCTCTTTACGAACTGCTTCAATGGCTTCTTCAGGAATTCGTATGTATCCTTCCGAGTCAGGAAATCTTCTGGCTTCTAATGAATGGTGCTCCCACCCAAGCTCCTCGGCAAGGTCGATTGCAAGCGCCCGGGAATTACTGCCCGACACTACTACCATGGTGTTAGTGCCGGCGAGGGGGCTAAATGAGGGTTCTCCTGCTTCACTTGCAATTCAATCTCTAAAAATCATGCAATGTCACTGACTGGAATCGCTTAATGGTGCGCGAGGCAGGACTCGAACCTGCGACCTCCCGGTTATCAGCCGGGTGCTCCAGCCGACTAAGCTACCCGCGCAAAGGCAGGTCGCCGACCGACCATCCCATCATAAAGACGACGGTACACTCATTCTTCGGTTACTGCATCAGGGGCGTTCGCCTGTATGTAAGAAGGCAAACCTAGCAGTTTGTCGAATGTTCTGGAAAGAACAACCTCATCTAAGCGCTCGCGTGTGCGTGCGAGTGAAGTAATTGGAATATTGATAGTAGCATCAATTCCATATTGCATCTGGATCCCGATTCGAGTTTTTACTACTACAGCGCGGTACGTTCTCTTGATTTTCACTAGTTCAGTGATTACTCCGATTTCCATGCCTTGATTGTCCAGGACAGCTCTGTCCATCATTTCATCAGGTGCATACAATTTCTCGTCGATACGGACTGTGTTTCTCCAGCGTCGCTGAAGTTCTCTCATCGATTTCGAGAGTTTTACAGATCCATCATTTCTGATACTGTGTATTAGTTCCTTGTGTAATGGTGCGAGTTCAGCAGGTTTTCGCATGAATTCGTCAGCGACTCCTGGCTCGACCATTATGCGCATTGAGCGCACTCTTGCTTCGTTCGGGTGGTGTCTCTCTCCTACGATGACGCCCACCTTTGTATCATTCACATATACATCCCTTTGGAGTAACTCCTGGATGTCATATTCGTTGTTCGGCATTTTTCCCATCTCCTTGGTCTTCGGGCTCTTGACCAATCTATCCTCGACAGTGACGACTATTATACTTGCCCCCTTCAAAGAATACTTTTCCAATTGGATTTGTCGCATAATTCTGTTCTCTTCAATTGGATAAGTGTTCGCGATTCATTTTTTGAGGAGCGTTTCAAAACGCGAATCTAATTGATGTCGCATAATGTTACGCAGAAATCAAATCTAAATGAAATTTTCCAATTGAAAATTAAAAAAATCAATTAGATTATTGATGAACGAATAACCTCATCAACAAGGTACGATTCGATAAGAATTGATGGCGATAATTGTCAGGGGAGCGACCTGTTCACTCGGTGAAGCAGTCGTTGACAAATTGCTATCGATGGACATAGATGTGGTCGCAACCGAAGATTCCCATAGAATTAGGAACGAGACACTTCTGAAATATTCTCAAGCAAAGCTTCTGTCACAGGGTGATGGGTATTCGATTTCTTTCGATGGAAGTAAGGCCGATATAATCATAGGAGGAAATCTGATTGTTCATGATTTGATTCCAACACGAAATGATAGATGGATGCCTGATGAATTCAAAAGCTGGTCATATGGAAAGGAGTACAGTGGAAAGCCAAGGTATTGGCTTAGTGTTATCGATGCTGCGAACGCTATTGCCCATTTGGCCAACTCTGGTAGTCACTTCTCGGGCTTACACATGTGCGGTCGCAGGGAATGGTTTTGTGAAGACACACAAGCAGAATTTGAAATGTTGTGGGAGAGAACAAACCAAGGGCAGAGTGGTGAATTTACAGCGCAGACATTATTTGGACATGAGATTGCAGGCATGGAAGCTAAGCCGATACAAGAAGAAGCAAGCACTAGGCCTGACTTACAGCCTTTACATGACTCACTTTTGGAAATCACGGGCGACGGATGGCGACCGCTTATTCCTCTAAGAACTGCCATTATGACAATGATAGCAGGTATGATTGATTGACGTATATTTTAGTGGTGAGAATATGCAAATTGAGATTAGGCCTCTAACTTATCCGGAATCCAAGATGATCTGGACAATTAACGAAGAGGGTCTTCCAGGAACGGGCAAAGTTTCAGAGCAAGAAATCAATTCCTTGCTCGATTTCTCATCATATGCCATTGGTGCATATGTTGGAGGCAAATTGGCTGGATTCGTGATTTGTCTACCGCCAAACACTGAGTATGCTAGCCTAAACTATGCTTGGTTCAACCAGCGCTATGACAACTTCCTGTATGTAGATAGGATAGCAGTTAGCATCGAATATCAGAATCAAAATATCGGCTCAACACTTTACGAGCATGTGAAAAAGCAGGCAGAAGAAATGGATGCTCCGGTGACTGCAGAAGTCAACATCTACCCTCCGAATCCAGGTTCGATGAGATTCCACGATAGACACGGGTTCGAACAAGTCGGAGTTTTAGAACACGACGAGAAGTCCGTTGCTTTATTCGTCTATCAGTAAAGATACCAATCGAATTGAGCATTCCATTCGAACAGAGGCTCCGCAGGGTACTGTTGTTTGCTAGTGGTGCGAGAGCCGGGACTCGAACCCGGGTTCAAGCGTTGGCAACGCTCGGTGATAACCACTACACTACTCTCGCAAGTGTAACCCTCGGATTGAACAGGGGTATAAACCGTTGTCGATTAGAAACAAGATTGGATTCAAGCGTCTCCAAAGCCGCCCAAGCCACCTTCTTTGTCAGACCCGCGCATTACATACACTGTAGCGCCAGCAATTGCTAGAACTATCAATCCTCCAATTGCTACATAGGTCAGCATATCGCTATCTGAACCCGAGGCAACCTCGCCAGCAGGTTCTTTCAACATGATTGGAACAGATTCTTCGGCACTTTGGGAGCCATAGGAATCCATTGCTTTCACAAGCATTTCATGCGTTCCAAGAGCGATATATGTCTTGACTGTGATTTCTTTGGAATACGTGCCATCTCCATTTGATGTCATTGTGAACCAAGTATTGGATTGACCAGGAGGTGCTAATATTCCCAGTTTTACCTTTACCCAATTTAATCCATCATAATCATCGACTTTTATTGTAAGGATATAATCGACATCTTCGTCTCCAATTTCAATGACCCTCAGCTCTCCGATGTCAATAACTGGTGGCTCATTCATCACATTGACAATGATATCCTCATCCATCGTACTCTCAATGTGGTGTTGCCCAGAAGCAATTGTTCTTTGGACTGTGATTGAGGAATCAAAATTGTCAACCATTCTAACCTTTAGCATGTGTTCTCCTGGGCTCATACCTGATGGAATTTCAACTTGCCCTACCCATATGTCTCCGAGTTTATTCAATTCGGATAGGTTACCACCATATTCCCTCATATCAATAGAAACTGAAGCGACGCCATGCCCGTCGATGACTTCAGCATTGACCAGCAAAATCTCACCTCTATGGACTATTGATGGAACGATTTCCATTGAAGTAAGTCGAGGTGGTTGGTTCAGAACGCTAATGTTGGCTGAATCCGAGTCTGTTGCATCGAATACATCGCTAACTGTAACATTGATTGGTAAATCGCCATATTCTAATCCTGGAACTGATAGTTCTGCTGTCCAAATATCATCACCTATTACTCGGTCACCATTCAGCCCCTTGTCGTTCAATACAACAGGTGTCGAGCCACCGATTGATGTAGTGTCTGCAGTAACGCTGACTATGTTGAAATCAACATCAGAAACTGTAACTTCAAGGTAACCCGGTGCACCACCTTCGTCAGTAACTACTCCTTGTGCTAATGTGATCAATTCAATGCTAGGGTCACTGTTATCATGAACAGAAATGATTGAAGGAGATAGTACTCGATTAACTGACTGGTTCTCAGTTAGGTTGACCAGTTGCTCGTCCTCTCCGAACTCAATTTGGAAAGCACGCTGAATAGCTACATTTAGCCCTGAAAGCGGGCCATCGATGATGAGATTTCCACTGGCAGTACCAATTACATCAGAGGAATAAACTCCAGTCCATGCAACGGTATCCACCAAGTGTCCATCCATGGCAACTGTTTCTGCTTGTCCTGCTGTCACAGTTAGTGACATCCCGCTTTGTTGGTCCAAAGTGAAAACATCTCCAGTCATTGCATCAATCGGAGCAAATCCGGATTCCCGGCTAACAGTGACGTCTCCAATTCCCTCTTCTACGGAAGGGGCCTCAGGAGAGGTTTGTATAGGTGAATTAGAATGAATAATGTCGCCACTGCTTGGGTCTGGTCCTGTTTGACTCCAAACCGTGCGTATTGTTCGGTTATCCCAGTCCGCTTGTTTTGCATCATAGGACCAGGATTCGTTATGATGGGCTCCAGCGCCTAAATCTGAATTTGGTAATGCTGAAATCCCAGTAATGTTGAACCAATCTTCCTGATGTACGATGATTACATCATACATTACTCCGGTTTCGTTTGCTTGGGACATAGCGCCTTCAATTGTGCGAACAACTCCGAATGTACCTTGTGCATCGCCTGTAATTGTTCCATCAACGTGTAAGTCGTCAACAGTTACTATTCCATCTTCTTGTTCTTGATGGAAATCATGTATTGTGCCATTTATCTGTACACTTGCGTTCTCATCTTCTCCAGAGAACCCGAAAGTACCTTGCCCGGTCATTTTGTTCAGATGGTCAACACGCACACCATCTTCCCAGCGTTCAAGTGATTCGAAACTGTTGAGAGAAATGTCCATTCTCGTATCGTTATTTTCCATTATCAAGTCTGCAGTCGCCTCAAATTGAGTGTGAGAAAGCTTGCGTGTGCCATTAGAATCCCATGTCTCAATCAACATAACCGCCAAATCACCGCTCAGGTTCATCATTTCTCCTTCATTATCAGCATCGACTGAAATTGAGCCATTTGCTTCGATTTTGAATCTCTCATCTACTATCCCGTCGAAGGTAGTTCTGTTAATCCAGGCATCGCTGATTGTTCCTTCAATCTGAACAGCACCTTCGTCTCCATCATTGCCGACTTCGATAGTTCCACTTCCTCGGGCATCGAAGATTTGTCCTGTCATTACCCCGTCAACAGTTGTTTCATTCTTCCACACTGAATCCAAGTCGATCATCATGGATATGCTGCTATCAGCTGTATTCGAGACAATCAACAGGGACCCGTTGCCCATTTCCCATGATTCTAAACTGTTCCCGATTCTTTGTTGCCATCCTTGACCGTCGAATAATAGAATGTACTTCTGGGTTCCATTTTCATTTTCCCATTGCTGGTCCATTTCCCATTCAGAATTCAGGGTAACCTCGTGGTCTGCGATTGGCTGGCCCCATAATCCAACGTTGATAATTCTGGTAACATCGCCGGCATGTATTGTTATGACATCGCCGTTAGAAACAGAGGTATTCAGTATAATCCGGAGATCTTCTCCTGTTGTATCGTAGATGATTCCAACATCGAGCATTTCTTCATTATGCTCGTGTGTGACATTGATTTCAGAAAGTTCCACTTCACCAGCGATAATGTAAGCATGGTCATCAGTCCAGTCAACATTGATTGTGACCGTATCGACTTCATCAGCACTGGCAATCGGTAAAACCGAGGCCAAAAAGAGCACAACTAGCAGACCTGCTCTTACCTTCATGGTACAATGGTGTACCCGCTACTCTTCAAGACTTTGGGGGAGATGATTAGCCCCAGTGGTCGGAAGTGAATGCGTTTGGATTGACTGGTTTGTCTCCTTCACGCATCCAGATACTTCCTGTATCGCCATAAACATCGCCGAATGGGTCGACTTCAACGACCTCAACTTCACGGTTCATGTAAGCCTCAACGCGCTCACGCAGCTCTGGCTTGAAGCGCCAGTAGTGGATTCTCCATTCACGACCATCCCAAAGAGTAGTTTCTTCGGATTCGGTTGTAAGAAGGTCATAGTCTTGGAACATGTAGAACAAGTTACGATCGGTTGGCTCTAGGGCATTGTCAATGATTCTATCATAAAATCCGAAGAAACCAAGAGCGTGCTCAGCCATGCCACTAGCGACCTCAGGGTCCATTTCCATGTCTATGTGCTGTCTAATTGCCTCAGTAAGTTCCATCATTGTCATTCCCATGTAATCACCTCGCGCTGGAGTATAAGCCGCCGCACTTTCCTCCGCTGCGCAGTAATATGTATAGGTCGAAGTCCCTAATTAACCCAGCGACGATTTTGGCCCAATCGAGCAGTTCAAAGGGGAAATCGAACCCGCAAGTGTATGGATGAGCAGTTCGCGGAAGGTAATTTCCTCGGCTTGCCGGACCAAGACGGTCCTGCCGATGTAGTAATTGCCCCCATCCCATATGAACTCACCACTTCCTACGGGCAGGGCACTGCAGAAGGGCCTGCTGCATGTATTGAGGCCTCAGGTCAAGTTGAATTGTTTGATGATTTACTCGATGAAGAGTTGCCTGCAGGGAAGATTATTCGCACAGTTAAGCCATGGGATGGAGAGGGGGCGTCTCTCCAACAGCAGCTTGACGGCATAGGCGCATACGCTGCTGAACAGTATTCTAGCGGAGCGTTCCCAATTTTCCTAGGAGGTGAGCACGGAATCCTTCCCGGGATTCTTAGAGGATGCCCGCAAAATGTGACTCTTATCCAGATAGACGCACATGCAGACCTTCGTGACGAATTAGATGGTGAGCCGTATTCACATGCTTGCGCAATAGCTCGCTCGCTTGACGAGGGCGCTTTAGCGGTACATCAGGTTGGTATCAGGGCATACTGCAGACAAGAATTGGAATTAATCAACTCTGATGATAGAATCCACACTTGGTTTGCCAAGGATGTGATGAGTCCTTGCACAGGTGCTAAAGCGTGGGCAGAATGGCTCGAATCGCTTACTCATATCGAAGGCCCTGTACATCTTACAATCGATATTGATGGCTTGGATGGCGCCTTAGTTCCAGCCACAGGAACTCCGGTTCCTGGCGGACTATCTTTCTGGCATGTCGTGCAAACGATAGAGGCAGTATTCGCAAATTGTGAGGTAGTTAGCGCAGATGTGAATGAAATCGTTTCACAGAATGATACTCCATTGACAGAATTCACAGCTGCAATGATCGCAACAAAGGTTGCTGCAGCCCATATTGCTAGTCTGAGGTGATAAATTGGCACACGGTTCTCACATTATGCTCGACTGCACTGGTGCGGTTGGTGTTGAAGGGCCGTGGATGCTTTCTTTGATGGAAAAGGCCGTGGATGCATCTGGGGCACGCCGTGTTCATTCACATAACGAAAATTTCGATGGTAGCGTTTCACCACTTGGTTTCGCATCGGTTGTATTACTCGATGAAAGCCATGTGAGCGCGCATTGTTATTCGGAAACAGGATTGCTTGCAGTCGATGCTTTTTCTTGCGGAGGAACCGACCCTGCAAGAATTATGGAAGTAATCGAGAAAGAATTGAAATCACGATATCCTGAGATGATAATCAATCGACGTAAGCGTGTTGAGAGATTCCTGTCAGAGCCTGTAAATGGAGGAGTGAGAGGATTTGTTGACCGCCATTTCCATCATTTCAACGCAGGTGCATTGCGTGATTGTGCACAATCTCTTGACCAGTTCCTAAACGAGGGTGGGCGATTGATGGTCACATTGGCTGGAGCGATGAGCACGGCTGAAATTGGACGCTCTCTAGCACCAATGATTAGAGCAGGGAAAATCCATGCAATAACTTGCACAGGAGCCAATTTAGAAGAGGACGTGTTCAATTTAGTAGCTCATTCAAAGTATCAAAGGATTCCAAACTGGCGTAATTTGAGCGAGGAAGATGAAGCAGAATTGCACAGTCAAGGATTCAATAGAGTCACAGATACTTGCATTCCAGAGGAAGAGGCAATTCGCCACATAGAAGGTAAGATTCTCGCTCAATGGAAATCTAATCCAGCATTCCCTCATGAACATTTGATGGCGATTCTAGACGATTTAGATGCTGAAATTCCTCGAACTGATTCTTGGTTAATTGCAGCCAGAGATGCGGGGATTCCAGTGTACGTCCCTGGTTGGGAAGATTCTACTTTGGGCAACATCTTTGCAGCACACTGCATCAAGGGCGATGTAGAACACACTGCAGTAAAGACAGGCATAGATTACATGATGCATTTAGCTGATTGGTACAGGAATGCCGAACACCCAATCGGNTTCTTACAAATCGGGGGCGGTATTGCAGGTGATTTCCCGATTTGTGTAGTTCCTATGCTTCGCCAAGATATGCAAGAGAATGCACCGCTGTGGGGCTGGTTTGCTCAGATCTCAGAATCTACAACCTCGTANGGCGGTTATTCAGGGGCTCCACCTAGTGAGAAAATCACATGGGGCAAATTAGCCCCAGGCACTCCTATGCACATAATTGAATCAGATGCAACAATCGTGGCTCCAATCTTATTCTCATATATTTTGAACTAATATTTTCCAATTGAAAAATTAATTTTTCAATTGACATTTAGTCCATGGCAAGATTGTTTATTTCTATCAAAAAACCCATCGAATAATAGTCATATTGATGATAGGTAGGCTTGTGGAAGTTACATGCGCGGGCTTGCAATTTTCCTTGCAGTTCTCATTGTGGCCCCAACGCTAGTTACGGCTGAACCAAACTGGCCTGGCGAACCTGTGGACAATCACATCTACATGTCTTGGGCTGCATTAACTCAAGAAGTCAATGATTGGTCAAACGATAATCCTGACATCGTACAGTTGTCTAGCATTGGTCAATCTTTCCTAGGAAAGGAACTTTGGATGGTTGTCCTTTCTGATTGGTCTATGGAGGTCAAGAGCGATGGTACTGCTAAAGAGATAATTTACATTGATGGTGGCCATCATGGTAACGAATACCTTGGTACTGCATTGGCGTGGCTAACAGCCAAGTGGTACATTAATGGATGGAATGCTCTAGATGAAGAGGCAGTCAATGTATTACAGTCTACTGAATTGCACATCATGATCATGCTCAATCCAGACGGAAACGACTTCGACACTCGGCACAATCAAAACCTTACAACTACAGCTAATCCGTTTGCTAGCGAGCCAGTTCCTACAGGTATTGACCTGAACAGGAATTACGACCACTTCTGGGATGATTGCTCCCCTAGTGACCCATTCGCACCCGGCACAGGTCCGTTCAGTGAGCCTGAAACTCGTGCGAATGCGAATTACATGAACAATGTAGTACAGGATGCAGATCTGTACGTAACCATGCACACTGGCGTCTGGATTATGTTGTATCCTTGGGGTAAATGGCCTCAGCAACCTCCAGATTGGGAATTATTCCATGGAATCAGAGAAGACGTGCACGCAGGTATTTCCGACATACCAATCCAAAACGCAAACCAAGGACTCTATCCAAATTGTGGGACTAGTAGAGATTACGGATACGGAGTAATGGGTTTCCCTACCTTCACCTTTGAGACAGATGACGACCAATTCCTTCCAGGAACATTTGAAGATGTTAACGAAAGGCTTGATGAAGAGCTTGATGTAATGAGATATCTAATCAACAACATTTGGTATTGGAGAGCACGTCTTGTTGTCGAATCATTCAGCATCGATGATGAGGTTGTAACTTTCACAGTCAACAACATGGGTCGTGCAAGCACTCAAAACGCCACGCTGCAGTACATCGATGGGGACAAAGTTCTATGGGAATCCGATAATTTCACAGCAAATGCAACCAGCAAAACTTCAGTAAAGACTGGCGGTTTTGATTACGAAGGCGGCGAATGGCGCCTATCCTACCAAAAGCGAGTTGTTCACTCATCACAATGGGTGAATGAGAGCGTAAGCGTAAGCCCATCGACCACCAGTTTCCTGTCTCAATCAGTTGAAACGTTGGTTTGGGTGCTTCAGGCGGGTGCCGTTCCTTTATTCGTCGTAGCATTCGCATTTTGGTGGTCTAGGGAAGAGAAGCCGTTTGATTTGGACGATGAGGAACCTTTGGAAGCAGAACTCATCGAATGAGCCGAATCATGCGCATCTTCAAGTGCCATGTACTTCTGGAATGATTAGGTGAGCCAATGCAGGTATCAGTAAACACCAACGACAACATCAACGGAACACTCGTTCTTCCTTTGTGGCAAGATAGCGAATCAATGGCAGAAGGCAGCGAAGCAGGGGTTCCTAGAAGCCTAAAAAATCAGATTGAAACAATCCTAGCTGCTGGAGATTTCAAAGCAAAGTCCGGAACAGCAATGACACTNGCTGGAACCGATGGCGGCAAGGCAATGCTAATCGGTTTAGGAAAGGCAGATGACGCAACTCTACAGTCGATGAGAGAAGCCGGTGCAAAGGTTACTGCAAGCCTTTCCAAGATCCATGGCAAAACTATCACAGTCAAGTTCTCCGGCATAGAGGGAGATCACATGGGAGCCTTTGTAGAAGGTATGATTCTCAGAGATTACTCATATGACAAGTACAAGTCAAAGGATGACGACGACGACTCTGACGATGGCGAAATCCACGCTCACGTAACTTGTGAAGCAGATAAGGTTGAGGATTTGCACAAGTCCGCAAACCTGTCTCTTGCAGTAGCATCCGGTGTTTATCTGGCTAGAGATTTAGGAAATGCTCCACCAAATGACCTGTATCCAATGGCATTCGCTGAGCAGGCAATCGAGTTCGGCAAAGAGCATGACAATGTTAAGGTCACAATCATCAACTACGAACAGGCACTTTCCATGGGAATGGGCGGTCTTGTTGGAGTTGGTATGGGTTCAGCAAGAAAGCCATGCATTGTAATCTTCGAAATCAACCCAGACATGCCTGGTCCAAGCCCATGTATCGTTGGAAAGGGTATCACATTCGACACCGGTGGTATCTCACTAAAACCACCGCCCTCAATGGACGAAATGAAGTATGACATGCACGGCTCTGCAACAACTTTCGGTGTAATGCAAGCACTAGTTGCTAGCGGACACAAGGAGAGAGTAATCGGAGTTACATGCATGGCAGAAAACATGCCATCTTCCAACGCTCAACGCCCNGGTGATGTAATCAAGACATACTCTGGCAAGACTGTTGAAGTTCTGAACACAGATGCAGAAGGAAGACTCGTTCTATCCGATGGACTGTGGTACACAGGAACTCATCTAAACCCGTCTTACATTATCGATTTGGCAACTCTAACCGGAGCTTGTGTCGTTGCACTTGGCCACGAAGCAAGCGGTCTTTGGTCGAACGATGACGACTTGAGAAACAAGATCAAGGAGGCAGGAGAGCACTGTGGAGAAATCGCATGGCCTATGCCATTGTTCAAGGCATTCGAGAAGGAAATGACCGATTCAAAGATTGCAGATGTTCGCAACCTTGGTGCAGGTCGCTGGGGTGGCTCAAACACCGCAGCAGCTTTCCTAAAGCAATTCATTCCAAACAAGGATGGAACCGATGAACAGATTCCTTGGGCTCACCTAGACATTGCTGGAACAGCATGGGGTGCTAAGACTAACAAGTTGGTCAAGACCGGTGCAACAGGAATCCACGTAAGGACTCTACACCACTTGATTACTGGTCAGTAATTATTGGCTAAAGTGCTTGATTGCATCACGAGTGATATCGATTACTAGGTCGACTTCTTCGCTTGTAATATTGAAGTGAGGTGTGTACCTTAGGGCGTTTATTCCTCCGTGGATCACTCCAAGACCTTTCTTTCTGCACCAGACTTCGACATCATCGAATCCAACGACTTTCATCTTTTCAGGGTCTAATTCTGCAGACAAAAGCAATCCAGTTCCCTGAACTTGGGTGATTGTACCCGGTAATTCTTCTGCCAAAGCCTTCAGCTTGTCAACGAACTCACGGCCGCGGTCACGAATATTCTGTCTCAATTCAGGAGTGATTCTCTCAAGCACTGCAACAGCGGTTTCCAACGCTCTCGGATTTGTTGTCATGGTGTTACCATATATTCCTACAACATACAACTCAGCAGCCCTTTCGTTCAGTCCTAAGACCGATAGTGGGTATTGACCTGCATTCAATGCCTTAGACCAAGTTTCTAGATCTGGCCCTTCAGCATCTTGGAATCCTTCATAGTCCACGACTGATAGAGTGCCCTGTCCTCTAATTCCTGCTTGGATAGAGTCCACAATCAGCATAGAACCGTGTTCATTGGTTAGCCTTCTTGCTTCATCGTAGAAATCTCTGTCAATACATTGCCCTGGGTTTCCTTCACCTTGTACAGGTTCTATTGACATCGATTCGATGAAGTAGCCTTCTTCCTCAGCCTTTGCAAAGGCTGCCTGAAGGGCTTCGACGTTGTTTGAAGGAACTAGGATCAGGTTGTCTCTTTCGGAGAATGTCTTCAGAACCTTGTCGTATTTCCCTTTGCAGGAATGAGAAATTTGTGCAGGCCTGTCAGTTCTTCCATGGAATGCTCTTTCAATAGCTAAAAGTTTGACAGGCTTACCTTCATGCTTGCCGCCAGGTCCAGTCATTATCTTCGAGTTTACATCGCATATTCTCATTGCAACAGTCATCGATTCTGAACCAGAGTTCATACAGATGAACTTGGAGAATGGGCAACTATCTCTTGTGTGTCCCAATTCTTTTTTCAGTGCAGCAGCAAGCCTAGCTTGTGAAATTGAAGGAGTCATGACATTAGCCATGACGTGATTTTTGCTCATGGCCTCAATGATTTCCTCTGGACCATGCCCGCCACCCAGCATACCATATCCTCCGTTATCGTGAACTACGGCGCCGTGCGAAGTTACTATCCAAGGCCCTCTTGCTGCGACTGCAACATAAGGATTGATTGTAGCAGGAGCGTAAAAGTTGACGTAATCTTCCTGCAAATGAGAGACTAGGTCATTTTCTGCCATCATCAACAATTCACTAGAAAACTCCCCTTGTCGAATCCCTGCTTCCTCAATAGCTTGCACTAACGTGTTATCTCGTGAAGCGAAATCTAGGATTACATCGTTAGTTAATCCGGTGGTCTCAGTATGACCACTCGATGCGCGCATCTGTTCCAGAATAGCGATTACATCTGCCATGAATAAAAGGCGTTACAGGCGTATATTCAACATTGTCCTATATTGGTGTAATTTTACACTCTTGCAGGCGATTTTATCTTAATCCGAGATAGTTTGGTTACTCCATGGCAGAGGAAAAGCGGTCCATTGACCACACCTCTCTGCAGCACGGATTTTTCCAATTCACATTCCCTCATACTTGGAAGGGAATTGTCCCTTGGGTTATTGCAGCAATACTGTTCCTTGGGGCTGGAGTCTTCCTAATAGTCAGCCTCGACATACCAGATGTGCCGCCTGTTTCAGAAAGTCAGTATGTCGATTCTTTGGATGAAATCGATGAAGAAGATACTGTGACTCTAGGCGCAGGATGGCAGGATTCTGGCGATGAGGCTACATTTGCTGTAATCGACGTGGTAATCCAAGAAGGAACATTGGTTCATGGATATTGGACACTTGATTCAGACGGTGAAAATTGTACAGATCATGTTGATGTTTATGATGATGTCATTTTGACTGTAGAGCCTACTTCAGGAGGCGAACCATTCGAAATTACTTGGTTGGATGAAGTTGGTGTTGAAGTATCGACAGATAGCCGTAATTGCCCTGGTTACGACGATTGGTATGTTGGAGCAGGCAGTGAAGTTGAGATGTTCATTATCGGCATAGACGGTGAATATTCGATGCTCTCGGTTGGTGCTGAAGGAAATGAAGCGGGCGAGAGAACAGAGCGAGAAGATGCTCAGAGAGTCGCCTTGGGAATTGTCGTCCTTGCTGCTGCATTGATGATGGTCACAACTCCTACATCACTTTCCGATGATATCAAGAATCTGAAAAATAGATGGGGAAACAAGCCATTCGTGCACGGTTCCCCAGGTAATTTGAATGATGCCAAAGGGCCGGTTAGAGAAGTAGACGAGAACGATTGGGTCTTGCCTCCGCCCGGGCATGAAACATGGCCTGAGAACCCGTATGCGCCTAATGATGAAAGTTCACTAATCGAAGAACATCCAGATGTGATTGGTACTCCAACTCCTGCAACTTTCACGTTGTACTCAATAAATGGGATAATTTTCATCACAGCTGCGTTATGGCTAGCTGCCGATTTAACAGCAAGACACAGTGATGATACGCGACAAACAATTGGTATCTTTTTACGCATTGGTATCGTTTTGTTTTCTATACTTTGGTCGATTTTTGCATTCCGAAAATGGAAATTGATGCACAATATAATCGATACTCCTTCTAGCAGAGTCAGAAGTGTTGCAGCAGGGCCTGCTGAATTGGTTGGCCAAGTTAGACCAGGACCTCAAGGCACTATGTCGGTGAATGTTGGTGGAAGCGCATCTAGGAAAGTCGAGGGCGTGGTCAACTACAGATGGAAAGAAGAGGAACATGTTTGTACAAAGGATTCTGATGGGAATGAATCATGCAGTTGGCAAACCAGAAGAACCGATTCAGGGGGGACAGAATTCATACTACACGATGGAACTGGTGGTATACTAGTTGACCCTAATTCTTGGGACAAGGTCGAGATGGGGGGCCGACTATATCGTTGGAAGAGTAGTAGTTGGAGATGGACTGTTTGGGTTTTAGCTGCTGGTGACCCAGTATACTGTCTTGGCAGAGTAGAGACAAGAACTAACGATGAGCGAGAAGAAGGAATTGACACTACAATCCCTAACTCATTGCTCGTTGTTCGTGGTAACAAAGACATTGGAATGCAAGTGCACCTTCACAGAGGAACCGAGTTGTCACTAATCGCCGGCTTGCGCTCCACCACAGAAGCGGTCGTTGTACCATTAGTCATGCTGATTTTCAGCGCTATACCGTTCATCTGGTGATCAGTCTTCGTCTTCTTCGACTACTTCGAAGTCAGCGTCTACCACACCGTCATCCGATGCATCAGCACCAGCCTCTTCCTGCTCAGCCATTTCAGCCGCAGCAGCCTCATACAACTTAGCGGAGATTGCGTGCATACCTTCCTCGATTTCTTTGACCTTAGCTTGTACAGCAGCCTCATCGATTTCATCAAGTTCCTTAGCAGCGCCTTCTTCATTCTGAAGCAGAGCCTCAAGTTCGTCAACCTTGGAAAGAACAGGCTCCTTGTCCTCATCACTGAGTTTTTCGCCAGCCTCGTCGATTGTTCTGCGAGTTTGGTAGACGATTTGGTCAGCCATGTTTCTCATTTCGACCTGAGCCTTTAGGCGCTTGTCAGCCTCTGCGAATTCTTCTGCTTCAGCAATCTTTGCTTGAATTTCATCTTCTGATAGAGAAGTGTCTGATTCAATCTTGATAGATTGCTCTTTTCCAGTACCCTTGTCCTTAGCAGACACATTGACGATACCGTTTGCATCGATGTCGAATGTGACTTCTATTTGAGGTACGCCACGAGGTGCTGGTGGGATGCCCATCAAGTGGAATTGTCCAAGGCTTACATTGTCCTTAGCGAACTCTCTCTCACCTTGTAGTACGTGAATTTCTACCGCAGGTTGATTATCGCTTGCGGTTGAGAATACTTCAGAGCGGCGACTTGGGATGGTCGTGTTTCGCTCGATCATTGTAGTGGTTACACCACCGAGGGTTTCGATACCTAGGGTTAGTGGAGTAACGTCCAGTAGAAGAATATCAGAGACTCCTTCGTCTCCCGCGATAATTCCTGCCTGTAGTGCAGCACCCATTGCAACAGCTTCATCGGGGTTAATTCCCTTGAACGGAGACTTTCCAGTTTCCTTCTCGATTGCGGTTTGAACTGCAGGAACACGAGTAGAACCGCCGACTAGAATCACTTTGTCGACTTCACCCTTTGACAGTCCAGCATCCTTCATTGCTTGCCTGGTAGGCTTCATTGTCTTCTCGACAAGTGGAGCAATCAATTCCTCGAACTTAGCACGAGAGACAGAGATGTCAAGGTGTTCTGGTTGGCCATCCTTCATTGTGATGAATGGAAGGTTGACTTGGGATTGCCCGGTTCCAGACAACTCAATCTTTGCCTTTTCTGCGGCTTCCTTTAGTCTGCTCATCGCTTGAACATCCTTTGCTAGGTCGATTCCAGAGGATTTCTTGTACTCTGCAACTAGATAGTCGATTAGTACTTCATCGAAATCATCGCCACCAAGCTTGTTGTTTCCTGCAGTGGCCTTAACTTCGATTTGAGGTTGACCATCAACATCGTAAATCTCGAGAACTGATACATCGAATGTACCTCCTCCAAGGTCGTAAACAAGGATGGTTTGGTCATCTTCTTTGTCAACACCATATGCTAGAGCAGCAGCAGTTGGTTCGTTGATGATTCTCAAAACTTCCAGTCCAGCGATACGTCCAGCATCCTTAGTTGCCTTTCTCTGAGCATCTGTGAAGTATGCAGGACAAGTGATTACAGCCTGCTTTACTGTTGTACCTAAGTAAGCCTCAGCATCGGCTTTTAGTTTCTGTAGAATGAATGCTGAGACTTCTTGAGGGGTGAATTCTGAATCGTCGACTTTAGTCTTCCAATCAGTACCCATGTGCCTCTTTACAGAGATCATGGTTCTCTCGTGATTGGTAACTGCTTGGCGCTTTGCGGTGACACCCACCATGCGCTCCCCGCCATCTTTGGCGAATGCTACAACTGAAGGAGTTGTTCTTGCTCCTTCTGCATTCGCAATAACTACTGCTTCGCCATTCTCAATTGTTGCTACACAAGAGTTGGTTGTTCCTAGGTCTATTCCAATTACGTTGCTTTTTGCCATATTTTCACTTCCGTAAAATTTCCGATTTCAGAAAATCGGAATTCCTCCATCATCTTCGTCATCATCGTCGTCTGCAAGGTCTAGGCTTACATCGGATGAGACTGGAGCAAGATCATCTTCGATACCATCATCGATATCTTCAGATTCATTTTCCAAAGCAGAACCCTGAGGTGTTAGCTTCAAAGTTATGTCAAGGATTCCGTTGTTAATCGACCAATCGACTACATCGTCACATTGGTGTGGTAGTTCGATTTGGGCCAGTGGTGGCTCAGTTGGGTCAGAGAGAATTTCGAGTATTTCTCCACCGCTAGATAGAGCAACTTCAATTTCTTCAAAGTCAGTACGCATCGAGAAATCGACAGTTATCGACATATTCCAACCAGAGAGGTAGATGTCTTCTGAGGGTAATCTGAGAACATCATTACTTGGTTCAGATTCTTCGATATCAACTTCAACCGGAGCAGCATCAACCTTGACATCGACGCCCAGGTTTGAGAGCATGTCATTGATTGGCATCCCTGATTGAAATAATTTCGATATGTCAGACATATCGAAGTTGAAGTTCACATCTCCCTTTGCAAGTCTTTCCGGGTCGATTCCCATAGCTTCGAACTTGGATTGGAATTGCTTCATCATGGCTTTTAGTTGATTGATATCAACGGTCATTCCCATCTTTTGAAACATCTCAGCCATCTGCTCTAGCATCTTTTCTTCCCAGTCTTCAGCCATCATTCTCACCTCACTAGGTAACCATCGGTTGTATAGTCGGAGCAGTAGCCCATATATGAACTCGCCGATTCCAATCTCACAACATGTTCAAGGCAGGTTGTTGAGTCGCAAGGTCGATGGCGGAGGAAACTATTCTCGAATCTACTGAGAGAACAAGTGGCCACGAGGCGTTACGCAAAAACGTCCAAGCCGCAATCGCATTGGCAGGTGCAGTTCGTTCTACTCTTGGACCAATGGGCTTGGATAAGTTACTGGTCGACGACCAAGGCGAGACTTTGGTTACCAATGATGGAGTAACAGTACTCGAGACCGCTAGAGTCGAACACCCTGTTGCTAAAATGATAATCAGTGCTTCTTCAACTCAAGATCGGGTTGCAAGAGATGGCACAACTACTACCGTGGTTATTTGTGCTGAAATGTTGAGAAATGCCTGGCAATTGGTTAGACAGGGAGTCCATCCTACAATTATCGCAAGAGGATTTGCACAAGCTGAAAATTTCGCTCTATCCTCTCTAGATGAGTTAGCCATCGAGGCAAGCACTGAACAAATTGAATCCGCAATCGAGACATCACTAGCAGGAAAATTAGACAAGGGAATGGAAAGCCATCTCGCCAAATTATCCCTCCAAGCAGCAGAGACGGTTTTGTCAGGCGAAAGAGCAGACCCTACTAGAGTGAAAATCATCAAACAAACAGGCGGGAACATGCAAGAGTCCGCTCTAATCACCGGATTAGCACTTGCAAAGAGCCGAATCCATCCCGAAATGAAAGAAAGAGGCGGGCCAGGCTCGATTCTAATCCTGGATGGAGGAATTGAGCGCAGGAAACCTCAGTTTGAAACAAAATTGAACATCACTTCTGCTGGAATGGTAGATGCATTCCGTAGTGCTGAATCGAAATCTCTTCTCAAACAAGTGGATAATTTAGTCGAAATTGGTTGTGACTTACTGGTTTGCAAAGAAGGTGTGGATGACGAAGCACGTCAAGCACTATCCAAGCATGGCATTCTGACCTACCGTAGAGTAGACAAGAAGGATTTGGACCTATTATCGCGTGCATGCGGGGCTAATCTGGTTCCAGATGCTGGTAGAGCAACAAAGCAAGACCTTGGAGCATTCATCAAGACCAGAGAAGAATTACGAGGCGGAGTTAATCACTGGATCTTAGATGCGGAAGATAGCGGTGCAACCCTGATTGCAAGAGGTAGCACTCAAAGTGTCTTAGATGAAGTTGAGCGTTGCTTTGCCGATGGTTTAGGAGTTGCTTGTCAACTATTGGAAGATCCAGTACTTCTACCCGGAGCAGGTGCAACTCAAGTCGCTCTTGGTCGCCGACTGCGAAGGTATGCAGAAACCGTACCTGGGCGTGAACAACTTGCAATTGAAGCATGGGCGGATGCGCTTGAATCAATACCTAGAGCATTGGCTGCAAATGCAGGATATGACGGAATCGACTCTTTGCTAAAATTGACCGCAGCTCATAACGAATCAGGAGATTTCATGGGACTGGACCTGAGTGATGGAGAAGCAAAAGACACAATTTCCCGCGGCGTACTAGAGCCAAAAGGAATAACCAAGCAAGCGATTTCGGGAGCTACAGAAGCAGCAATTAGCATTCTTAGAATCGATGATGTGCTATGGGCACAGATGGATGCTCAGATCCCAGATGAAGTTCAAGATCGTATCCAAGGGTTTGGCGCAGAATGAGTAACCTGCGCTGTTTCACGAGGTTAATGCAACTGGTTTAGCACCTTTAGGTTCAAGTATCGACTCTTGTGTAGGTCGTTTATGGGCGAGTCCGGAAATAGACGAATTCTGATTACCGGGGCCCTCGGTCAAATCGGGATGGAGTTACTGGATGCCTTGCAAACCAAATTTGGTTCTGAAAATGTGATTGCATCTGATATCAGAGAAACTGAAGACGTAGACAATTCAGGTTTCAGATACGAAAAGCTCGACGTCTTAGATTCAGAGCGAATGGAGAGCATCATTCGTGACAACAATATCAACGAAGTGTACCATTTAGCAGCCTTGTTATCAGCAACTGGAGAAAAAAATCCACAACTATGCTGGACGATTAACATGGATGGTCTGATGAACGTTCTTGAGTTGGCTAGAAAATACAAATTCAGAATTTTCGCTCCTTCATCAATCGCAGTTTTTGGTGCTGATGTAGGCAAGATTGCTAAACAAGATTCCCCTCTCAACCCTGCAACAATGTACGGAATAACCAAAGTGGCTGGAGAACTGATGGCTGACTATTATCATTCAGCGCATGGAGTGGATGTCAGAGGATTGCGCTACCCTGGGTTAATTTCTTGGAAAGTTATGCCAGGTGGTGGAACAACAGACTATGCGGTTGAAATTTTCTACAAAGCAGTTGCTTCAGAGAGTTACTCTTGCTTCGTTAATCGCCAAACTAGATTGCCAATGATGTACATGGATGATGCGATTAAAGCCACCTTGCAGTTGATGGACGCACCAAGCGAGAGCCTCTCAATTCGAGGAGGTTACAATCTTCCTAGCCTGAATTTTACCGCAGAAGAGTTGTATAATAAAATCCGTGAAAAGATACCAGGCTTCGAATGCGAATTCGTTCCTGACCACCGCCAAGAATATGCGGACTCATGGCCAGATGAAACCGATGGCACACTGGCGGAGCAGGAATGGGGATTCAATTTGGAATACGACTTAGATTCGATGTGCGACGTGATGATTAACTCGCTAAACAAGTAGATTTTGATTTTACTAACGCGACCCAATGTTGAAAGGGGAGGCGCGACCGCCTAAAAGCCCGTTGAAGGGCATGAAGTATGTCGTAGTCTCCGGAGGCGTCCTCAGCGGACTTGGTAAAGGTGTGACTGCTTCAAGCATCGGTGTTCTTCTCAAAAGCGCAGGACTAAGAGTCACTGCGGTCAAAATTGATCCTTACCTAAACAGCGATGCTGGAACAATGTCTCCATTCGAACACGGCGAAGTTTTCGTTCTCGACGATGGCGGCGAAGCAGATTTGGACTTGGGCAACTACGAAAGATTCTGCGACTTGAATCTCTATCGTGACAATAATATAACTACTGGAAAAATATACTCCAAAGTAATTGAAGCAGAGCGAAGGGGAGACTACCTAGGCAAGACTGTTCAGGTTATTCCACACATCACAGATTCGGTTCAAGATTGGATTGAGGCGATTTCCTCAATTTCAGCTGATGGAAGCGGCGAGGCACCAGAAGCGTGCGTAATCGAATTAGGTGGAACTGTTGGCGATATCGAATCCTCCCCATTCATCGAAGCATTGAGACAATTCCAATTCAGAGTTGGAAGAGAAAATATCTGCTTCGTACACGTCTCTCTTGTTCCAGTAATGGGTCCTGTTGGCGAGCAGAAGACCAAGCCAACTCAGCACACTGTGAAAGAATTACGTGGCCTAGGAATCAATCCAGACGTACTAGTCTGCAGAGCAGAGACACCGCTTACCCAAGAGGTAAGAGAAAAGCTAGCAGCATTTTGCCACGTTTCTCCAAATGCTGTCATGAGCGCACATGATGTATCCAATATCTACCGAGTCCCACTATTGTTGAGAGAACAAGGCATTTGTGAAGCATTGGGTATTGATTGCAATGCAACTGATATCATGTCTAGATGGGAAGCAATGGCAGACCGCGTTGACAATCTTGGAGATGATGTTCACATTGCTATGGTTGGAAAGTACACAGGACTTACCGATTCATATCTTTCAGTCATCAAGGGTTTAGAGCACGCATCATATGCAGTAAACCGTACTCTCGTCATCGACTGGATTGAGGCCAGTAACCTCGAAGACGCATCACATTCAGACTGGGATGTTCTAAGAGCGGCTGATGGAATACTTGTTCCTGGAGGATTTGGTGACAGAGGCATAGAGGGCAAGATCCTCGCTGCAAATTATGCTAGAACCAACAATGTGCCATACCTTGGAATATGCTTAGGTCTACAAGTTGCAACCATCGAGTTCTGCAGGAACGTGCTTGGCATGGAAGGAGCGAACTCAACAGAATTCGATGAGAACACACCTCATCCAGCGGTCGTATTCATGCCAGAAATCTCCAAAACTCATCTCGGTGGAACCATGCGATTAGGTAGCCGTCCAACGATTTTCCAAGTTGATGATTGTATGACTCGCCGCCTTTACGGCGGTGCAGCACAAGTTGATGAACGCCATCGACATCGCTACGAAGTAAATCCAGATTTAATCGAGAGAATTGAGGCTGAAGGTCTCGTTTATGTTGGAAAAGACGAGACTGGTCAACGCTGTGAAATCTTCGAACTCGAAGGCCATCCTTACTATGTCGGAGTCCAATACCACCCAGAATTCAAGAGCAGACCTGAGAAACCAAGTCCTCCGTTCCTAGGGCTTCTCAAAGCAGCATCTGGAGAAACTGTTTGAAGAACATGGTGAAGACTTAGTCTGCCTAGATGCCATTTCACTCCTCAACATTTCTTGAAGAGTTTGGGAAATGACGGGCTAAACCTTTTTGATATGATAGTAATGGATTTTACAATGGAGAAGATGAGTTCAAGGCATAAATACGGTACATTTGTGCTAATATTGGCTGTAATCGCATTCCTGCTGAGCATTTTTTCTACCGGTGCTACATGGGCTACAGTTGATGATGAATCAATAACTATCATAGAAGATGAAGGATTCTTTGATAATATAACATTTGAACTTGATTTAAGCGGTGATTTACAACTTACGGAGATGGATTCTGAGATCGAAGTCAGGGTTTTCATTGACGGATTCGATGAACCAGTTGAAGATCAAACATTCAGAGAATCAGAATCTTATGAGAAACTTGCAGAAAAATCTTCAGGAGATATGAGCACTACATTCGAGGACATGGATACCGCTGGAACAGTAGCTCAATGGATGCTTTGGCTTGGTATAATTGCGATGTTGATAACTGCAATTTTTGCATTCTGTTCACTGGCTCAAATTACAAATAGCCGTTTTACAACCTATAGTGGTTCAGTAGCGACATTTTTCTTGTTCTTCGCTCCTATTATTTGGTACATTTTGCTCCCTTCAGATGGAACATATACCAGCCTCGAGATAGTAGAAGCATTCTTTTTCTTCGATGAATCTCAATTTGCAACAAATTTCGATCCTTCCCCTTCAACAGGGCTATTCTTGTCACTTCTAAGTGCTCTATCTTCAATTGCAATGATGGTTATGGTTTATCGACATAACATTTCAGAAATAGTCAATGAAAAACCAAAATGGATGGANTCACTTTTCAATCTCAAATTGAATGATGAGGAAAAGGTAGCACAGCCAATAAATTTTACAGAAAAGAAAGAACAGGCAGGACTCCTTATTCAGAAATCTGTGAACGTATACAAAAGCAGTAGGACTATGCAAGCATTAACTGTATTGATTGTTCTTACCTTGGTTTCAATACCGCTTTACTCTATTTTGTTTGAGGAAGAAGAAGAAGCTAATGCGTATCAAAGAGAATTGCAATACTACGTAGATGGAGATTCAGGGCGAATAATATGGATTGAAGGAACTGAAGTAATCAATGATGGGGAAACGTTGAGTTTTTCTTTTACAGAGGAAGACTTCCCAGATGAAGCAAAGAGTAGTAACATAGTTGCGATTGAGTTTTACATTTACATTACGGATAATAACGATGAGGATAATGAACAAACTAGTGGATTAGGCTGTGTTGCTAACCCTGGACAAGATGCACCAGATTCAGTAGAGTATCGATTCAATACGCCAGGAGGTAGCGATTCATCGCAATCTCAATCGAATGTTTACACTTCCATCGAGCTACTGGAACTTCCTGAGCAGGGTTTTGGTCCTTACACGGGATACACCATTGAAGAAATAGAGGACTTATTCGACTCTAGCGATGAGGTTGTGGGAGATTATGAGTTCATGTACACAGCAAATGCAGAGGCAGGAGATTCAACATTTGAATGCGACAGGTCAGATTCCAGTGTGCAAATACAGTACTATGTTGATTTAATTTATTTTGATACCACAGTGTTCGAATCGACGGAATTTCAAGAATAAGGCCTTACATAGGGTACCCTTTCAAACGGCGCTATTCAGGATATCTATCCCTTCGTATTAGTGTTAATTCGACCTAGATTGCTCCTCTCTAGTTTCACATGATATCGCTTCATCTGTCAATTTCAGATTGTTGACCAAGTCGATATAGGCGGCCCTGGCATCTTCAGAACTCATTCCGGAGATTGAAGACCATGCATCGAACTTTATGCGTTCTCGAAATCTTATAGCGCTAGGCCTTTTTCCCGAAATATCTCCTTCAGTGGCTTGCTTGTAGTAGGCGTAAACCTTCCTAATAGTTGCATTATCCATGCGAGTGTAGAGATCCTCAACCTTTTTCCTAGCCCGTTCAAACTCTTCCTCGCCCATGAAATCAAATCAAATTAGCGATATTAATGTGTTTTGCTTCGGGTCCGATAGCTAAATTTTTTATTCAAACAACAAAGAATACCCAAAAAAGATTGGAAGAATATAATAATCAACAAAGTGAGTAATCACCATGTCCAAGAATTGGAACAAGATATGGAGGTACATCCATTTAGCCTTAGGAATAATGCTTGTCATTTACCATTCAAGAATTGCATATGTAGAGTACGGATGGGTAGACAGTGCTTGGTCTAGTGAAGTAGATGCGTTCGTATCTACAACATTCGTGTTCATGGTAATGTGGACCGGCCTAGCAAAATGGCCAATCTATCCGTGGTATAAGAAGCGACAAAACCGCAAAAAGAGAGAACTGAAAGAGGTTCAGGCGGAATAGTTCGTTTAATCTTCAGCTACTCTGATGACTCTGGTAGTTCTGTAACCCTGTAAGACCTTGAGATATTTCTTGGCACGGATTTCAGCATCGAGAGTTTCGTCACCGGTATCGATTCTCAATTCGCTTAGCCCTAGAAGTTTAGCAGGAGTTGCAATTCCGAGAATATTGCTAGTTCCAATCGCCCGCAGTACATCGGGAGAAAGTTGCAAGTTCCCTCGACCGATTAGGAATCCTTGACCGCCCATAGGTGAAAGCAATAGCAGAATTTTACCTTCATGGGATGAAATACGTTCTAGCAAACCTTCCTCATTTAGGTCAAGATACATCTTTCCAGCATGCTGAATATCGATGCCAAGAAGTGTTGAATCAAATTCATTTTCTCGACATATTTGTCTGAGTGTTCCACCACTGCCCCATACAATCATCAAATCCTCATCTTCCTCGACAAGGCTGGCAACATGCATTGCCATTGCTTCAAGAGTTTCTTCTTCCGACTCTCTCTGAACCTGTTCCTTTGCTCCTTGCATCCATCTTGGACTTGATGGAGTGAACGCTTCGCCATACATTCGGACTTTCCATTCACCTTTGCGATAGACTTCTTCGTCAAGATCCATCACTTCAGTCCTAGCGACCATCAAGTCTCCAGTAACGAATGACCAAACCACTTCTGCAGCCGCCTTAGGAGTTGTAGCAAAACAGCCGCTATGCATTTTCACTCCGCCAGGAACACCCACTAGTGGTATGTTTCTATCACCCAAAGCCTCGACAATGTCTCGGGTTGTTCCATCTCCTCCGGCGTATAGGAATAAATCAGGGGAATGTGCTTTGATGAAGTCTGAAGTTGAACTAGCGTCGGTGGTCTCAGGGGTAACTCCTGTCGAGGTGTACTCACCAGGAATCCAGTCTCCACCCATTCTGCCGTCCCATGCAATGATTTCGATAGGCTCTCTTGCCAATTCAGCGAGTTTTTCGAGGCATTGATGCATTCTAGGACCCGCTCTATCTTGAGCACCTGCAGCACGTGCTTCAGCCGCTCTACCATCACTTCCTTTGAAGCCAAGCCTTCCTCCGAGGCCGGCATCAGGATTGACGATAACCGCTAGGCGCATATTACGGTCCAGATATTCACGATACATCAAACCGATTATGTATTGTTAGTTTCAAGGAATATACATGCAGAGACGCAAAGACGACCTTACTTTCGAAGGTGCTTGGAAAAATCAAGTCAAAGAAGAGGCGAAAGAAGTTGCTCCTGCAGAAAAAAAAGAAGTCAAGGTACACGAAGCTCCAGCATTCCGTGGACAAAGAGATGTTGTTGAAAACCGAGCACAGATTCGCATGCCTACCAAACAGCAACCTGCGCC
>FUFK010039962.1_pt1 | contig 58982 bp, 65 predicted proteins | sample 1021851 | NCBI WGS metagenome assembly FUFK01 (sample SAMEA51879418, study PRJEB19060) | metagenome
CCATTGTGCAAGATTCCCTACTGCTGCCTCCCGTAGGAGTTTGGGCCGTGTCTCAGTCCCAATGTGGCTGATCATCCTCTCAAATCAGCTATTGATCATTGTCTTGGTAGGCCATTACCCTACCAACAAACTAATCAAGTGCAGGCTCATCCATCGGCGCATAAAGCTTTCTCCGTAAAGACTTATGAGGTATTAGCACAAGTTTCCTCGTGTTATTCCTCACCAATGGGAAGATACCTACATGTTACTCACCCGTCTGCCACTAAGTATTGCTACTTCGTTCGACTTGCATGTATTAGGCGTGCCGCCAGCGTACGTTCTGAGCCATGATCAAACTCTCAAGTTTAAAAACGGCGCACACTAGCTTCCATATAAATCTAAGAATAAATTTATATGTAGTTGAAGTGTGTACGACAAATTTTGGTAACCTTAACCGTCCACACTTCTCTTCTTAAAATTCACGTTTTAAATAGCTAATTAGGTAAAACCTAATAAACAACAATATTTTTATTGTTTGGAGAAAATGCTTATAGTACAAATTGCTTTTAAATCAAGAATTATGATTAATAAAATGATCAAAAAAACAAGCATATTAAGGCTATTTTTCACTCACAAAATTTAAAATGGTAAACATATGAAATATATTCAACTGAAAATTGCTATTTTTTTCAAGAAAAACCTCGAAATATCTCTACTTTTTTTGCTTTTGGTTTTATCAGTTTTTATCACACAACTATATAATTTTAACACAAAAAAAACTCAGGAAGACACTTTAAAAATCTTAAAAAATTCGTATTTCGAAAGTTCATTAAGTTATTTATTAGCAAATTTAAATCCTCGATATGAAGATATTGAACATGTAGTTAAAAATAATGAAAGTATTGTTTCAATTTTAAATGACCTATCTGTAGATAATAATGACATTAAAAAAATTTCTAAAATCTTTAATAAAAATAATCTGCAAATTCAAAAAAATTTAAAAATTAATTTAACAACTGATAATGCTGGTAAAAATAAAAAGATATTAAAATTAATTATTCCAGTGTCAAAAACAAAAGAAATTAAAATTTCAAGAAATATTAAAAAAGATACATTTGATAAAAATGAAATTATTACAAATTTAAAAAGATTAATAGTTCTCAAGGAAGGAACAATTAAGTCTAGTTTATATAAAAGTGCAACTAAACAAAACATGAGCTCAGGTGTTATTGTTGAGTTTGCCAGATTATACGGTTTTCAAGTAGACTTTCAGAGAGACATAAGAAAAAATGATTCCTATCAAATAATTTATGAGAGCTTTGTTGACGAAAATGGAAAAGAATTTAAAAGTGGCAAAATTCTTTACGCAAATCTAGTGCTTCGTGGTCAATCAAATCAACTTTACTTTTACCCAAATAAAAGATTTACAGGTCATTATGACGAAAATGGAAAAAGTATAAAAAAAGCCCTAATGAAAACACCAATTAATGGTGCAAGACTTTCATCTTCATTTGGAATGAGGAAACATCCTATATTGGGATTTAACAAAATGCACAAAGGAACAGATTTTGCAGCGCCAGAGGGAACCCCAATAATGGCATCTGGTGATGGAACAATTGTTAAAGCTGGTTGGTGCGGTGGAGGTGGTAACTGTGTAAAAATAAAACACAATTCTACTTATCAGACAGTTTATGCGCACATGAAAAATTTTTCTAATCTTGCAATTCCAGGTTCTAGAGTCAAACAAGGCCAAATTATTGGCTACGTTGGTTCTACTGGTATGTCTACAGGACCACACCTTCATTACGAAGTCATAGAAAATGGAAGGAAAATTAATTCTCAAAAACTTAGACTTCCACCTGGAAGATCCCTAGAGGGTAATAACAGAAAGCAATTTGAAATTGTTAGAATTAAAACAGATGTTTTAAAATCAGATTTAATAGTTAAAAGTTATTAAATTTGACCAGAAATATTTTGAGTTTTTTCTTTTGTTCTTTCTTTTTGCTCTAAAGAAATTCTTAAAAAGTGGTCAGCATATTGATAGTAATTTTCAGATAAAATTTTATCGCCATTTGAAAGTGCTTCCCTTGCAAGTTCGTTATATTTTATAATTAATTTTTCCACATTACCATTGTTTCTATTTTGTTTTCTTCTGAAACCGTTTTCTCTATTGCCAAAATCTGAATTAAGCCTACTTATTTCATTAACTCTTTTAAAGGATCTGTCTTGTAAACCTCTATTTCTGTTTCTTTTTTGATTATTTTTAAATTGTCTCATTATAGTTAAATTAATTTAGTAGATAATATGCATCTATCAAGTTTACTTAAATCTTTAATTACATAATTGATAAAATATTTATTTTTTTTTAAGAAATTAGTCACTTTGTATTTTTGATCATATCCAATTTCAAGAATTAATTTTCCATTAATTTTTAAAAGTTTTGAGGAATTTAATATCACTTTATTTATTATTTCAATTCCATCAATACCACCATTTAAAGCCAAATCTGGCTCATAAGCGCTTACGCCCAAATATTTGAGTTTATGCTTATCAATATATGGAGGATTACTTATAATTAAATCATATTTACCTGATTTAAAATTGTCAACATCTGATTTAATAAATTTAATTCTATTTATAACCTGATGCAAATTTGCATTATATTTTGCAACTTTTATTGCATTTTTTGATTTATCTATACCCACTCCAAAGCAAAACTTACGCTCTTTTAATATAGACAATATTAAAGAACCTGACCCAATACCAATTTCTAAAATTCTCTTTTTTTGGTTTTTACCTATTAGTTTTAAACATTCTTCAACTATATATTCTGTTTCTGGTCTAGGAATTAAAACATTCCTATTAACAAAAAACTCATTTCTCCAAAATTCTTTTTTGTTAATAATATAAGCAATTGGCTCTTTATTTTGTCTTCTTTTTATATAATTTATAAATTTAGAGTAAGTAAGTTTATTGATTTTTTTACTTAAGTTTAATATTAATTCTTCTTTAGATATCTTTAAAGTATTTGAAAGTAGAATTTCAGCATCTAATTGGTAACTATCAACATTATTTTGTTTTAATATTTGGTAACCCTTTTTAAGTGTTTGTATTAAATTCATTATTCAAGATTTTTTAATTCTAGTTCTTGAGAGTGAAGGCTTAAACTTTCAACAATTTCATCAAATATTTCACCTTCCATAAACTCATCTAACCTATGCAAAGTTAAATTTACTCTATGGTCTGTAACTCTTCCTTGTGGAAAATTATATGTTCTAATTCTTTCAGATCTGTCACCTGTGCCGATTTTATTTTTTCTATCTAATGATCTAGCCTGATCTCTTTTTTGTCTCTCCAATTCAAAAATTCTAGACCTTAGTATTTTTAATCCTTTTTCTTTATTCCTAATCTGTGATTTTTCATCCTGCTGACTCACAACAATTCCTGTGGGTATATGTGTAATCCTTACTGCTGAGTCTGTGGTGTTTACACTCTGCCCCCCAGGTCCGCTACTTCTAAATACATCAATTCTTAAATCTTTCTCTTCAATCTTTACATCAACTTCTTCGGCCTCAGGTAGCACCGCTACTGTTGCAGCAGAGGTATGAACCCTGCCTTGTGTTTCTGTGTCAGGAACTCTTTGAACTCTGTGGACTCCACTTTCAAATTTTAAGGAAGAATAAATATTTTTTCCTTTGATAGTTGCAATTACCTCTTTTAGACCTCCAGCGTCACTTTTTGAAATACTTATAATTTCTAAAACCCAATTTTTTTTGTTACTTATTTTCTCATACATTTTAAACAAATCTGCAGCAAATAAACTCGCCTCGAGCCCACCTGTTCCAGCTCTTATTTCAATAATTGCATTTTTTGCATCAGCTTCATCTTTTGGTAAAAGAAAAAGTTTTAATTTTTTTTCATTTATATCTTTACTTTTTACTAATTCACCAAGTTCTGATTTGGCCAAATTTATTATTTCGAAATCATTAGCGCTATCATTAATAATTTTTTCTAATTCAAGTTTATTATTATCAAAATCAATATATTGTTTTGCGTGAACTAATATTTCATTTAAATCTGAGTATTCCTTTGATATTTTTGCAAATTTCTTTTTATCAATTTGGTCAGATGATAATTCTTTTTCTAATGTCTTATGTCTAGAGATAATTTCTCTTACCTTTTCTAAAGGAATCATGTTTTTAATTGTTTTTTTTTAATTCTTTTTCTTTGGACTCAACTATTTCTACAACACGTGAGATGATTTCTTCATTGCTGATTTTTTTGTTTTGTATACCATTTAGGTAAAGCATACTACTGTCTTTTCCACCACCAGTAATTCCTATATCGGTGTAAGCAGCCTCTCCAGGTCCATTAACAACACACCCAATAATAGATAAAGTGATAGGAGTTTTTATATGTGAGAGTTTTTTCTCTAATTTGTTTACAATTTCAATTACCTCAAAACCTTGCCTAGCACAGGAAGGACATGAGATAATCTTTACACCTCTTGACCTTAAATTTAAAGATTTTAATATTTCGTTTCCAATTTTTATTTCTTTTACAGGGTCATCTGAGAGAGATACTCTAATTGTATCTCCAATGCCTTCATGAAGTAGCATACCTAAACCAATTGATGATTTAACACTTCCGGGGATGAAACTTCCAGACTCTGTGATACCTAGATGAAGAGGATAATCAGTTTTTTTGGATAATAATCTATAGGCTGCAACGGATAAGAAAACATCAGAAGATTTAACGCTTAATTTGAAATTAAAGAAATTATTATCTTCAATAAGTTTAATGTTTCGCATTGCACTTTCAACTAAAGCTTCAGGGCAGGGTTCTTTGAACTTCTCTAATATATCCTTTTCAAGTGATCCTGCATTAACTCCAATTCTAATAGAACAATCATTATTTTTTGCTGCTTTGATTACTTCACTTAATTTTTCTCTATCACCAATATTTCCAGGATTTATTCTTAAACATTTTGCTCCATTGTCTGCGGCTTCCAAAGCTCTCTTATAATGGAAGTGAATATCTGCAATAATTGGAACTGTAGTGTTTTTAACAATTTCCTTCAGTGCATTTGTTGAGTCTTTATCTGGGCAAGATACTCTGACTAAGTCAGCGCCCTCATCTACTAAATCTTCTATCTGTTTTATTGTTCCTTTAATATCTGTAGTTAATGTATTCGTCATTGATTGAACTGTTATTGGATTATCACCGCCAATTTTTAACTTACCAACATTTATTACTCTCGTTTTTTTTCTTTTTATATCTCTAAATGGTCTTAAGCTCATTGTGTTGAATTCAAATTAAATTCTTTATGGAGTATTTCAACAGATTTTTTTAAATATTTTTTATCTATTAAAACAGATATTTTTATTTCTGATGTTGAAATTACCTCAATATTAATATTTTTTTCTGCTAAAGCTTTAAACATTCTATATGTTACACCTGGTGTAGTAATCATACCAACTCCAACAATTGATACTTTTGAAACATTCTTGTTTATTAGAATTTTTTTGTATTTTATTTTTTTATTACTGTTGATTAGTTTTTTTGTTTTTAATAGATCATCTAGTTTTATAGTAAAAGTTAAATCTGTCTCTTTACCACTAGCAGAAATATTTTGTACAACCATATCAACATTTATAGAATTTTGATATAGAGGTTTAAATATATTTGCAGCAACTCCTGGCTTATCCTTAACACCAATCAGTGTAATCTTGGCATCATTTTTTGTGAAAGAAATACCTCTTATAACGTTGCTATTAAATATTTTATTTCTTCTTTTTATAGTTGTACCCTTTTTTTTATTAAATGATGATCTTACATCGACTTCTATCTTATTTAATCTTGCGTCTTGAATTGCAGCAGGTTGCATAACTTTAGATCCAAGCGACGCCATTTCTAACATTTCGTCATAAGATATTTCTTTAATTTTTTTTGCTGAATTTAATAAATTTGGATCAGTTGTAAAGACTCCGTCAACATCTGTATAAATTATACACTTATAAGCATTAAAAAATTTTGCACACATTATAGCACTTGCGTCTGTTCCTCCTCTTTCTAACGTTGTAATTCTATTATTAATATTTATTCCTTGAAATCCTGTTATCACAGGTATTCCACCACCTTTGATATAATTAATTATTTTGGTTCTTTTTATTTTAATTATTCTGGATGCTGAATGTGCTCCATCAGTTAAAATTGGGATTTGCCAAGCCATCCAAGATCTTGAGGTATATCCCATTTCATTTAATTTGCCCGCAATTAGAGCGCATGAAATTTGTTCACCCGCTGATAATAAAACATCTTTCTCAGAATTTGGAAAATTGTTTGATATTTGATTTGATTTTTTTATTAAGTCGTTTGTTACACCACTCATAGCAGAAGATACAACAACTACTTTATAATTTTTCTTGATATAAGAAATTATTATTTTACATACTTTTTTAATCCTGTTCAAAGATCCAACTGATGTTCCACCGAATTTTAAAATAATTATTTTCATTGAAAATTTTAATTTAATTTTTATAGTTAGATAAAGTACATCTTATTTATAAAGTCAACAACCAATGAAAAAAATTACAATTAATAAAAAAGAAATAGATAAGTTTTCTAAACTAGCTGAAGAATGGTGGGACCCTAATGGAAAATTTAAACCATTACATAATTTTAACCCTGTTCGGCTAAAATATATTAAAGACAGTATTTTAAAAAAATATAAAAATACTGATAAAAAACGACCACTTAAGAATATAAGAATATTAGATATTGGATGTGGCGGTGGTCTATTGTGTGAGCCATTATCAAAATTAGGAGCTGAAGTTGTGGGTATTGATGCATCTGAAAAAAATATCAAAATTGCTAAATTACATTCTAGAGAAAATAATTTAAAAATTAATTATTTTTGTGCTTCTCCGGAGAATTTTAAAATAAAAGGAAAGTTTGATGTTATTTTAAATATGGAGATTGTTGAGCATGTAGAAAATGTGAATTTTTTTTTAAATCAGAGTACAAAATTTTTAAAAAAAAAAGGTCTGATGTTTGTTGCAACTTTAAATAAAACTCTGAAATCTTTTTTTTTTGCGATAATAGGTGCTGAATATGTTTTGAGATGGCTTCCAATTGGAACTCATGATTGGGATATGTTTATTGAGCCTAAAAAATTAATAAATATATGCAAAAATAATAACTTAGTTTTACAAGATTTATTTGGAGTTAAATATAATTTAATTAATAATGACTGGGAAGTTTCAAAAGATACGTCTATTAATTATTTGGCAAAATTTGAAAAATATTAATTATCTTTTTGCTCAATCCAAGGGAATACCTGAGTTTCAATACCTTCTTCATTTAACTCCTTAATATCTTTTAATGAAGCAGTTCCAAATATTCCTTTTTGATCATCTTTACCATCATAATGTAGAGATCTAGCTTTATAGGTAAAATTATCTCCTACATTTTCAAAATTTTTCTCTATAAATTTCTGAAATTCCAATATTTTTTTTTTAATTTTAATTTGTTTTTTATAGTTTTTACTATTATTAATTTTGTCTATTGAATTTGAAATATTAGGAGCCATAATTGTTTTATCAATATTTTGTGAGCCGCATAAATGACACATTAAAAAATTTTTTTTTTTTAATTTTTCATATTCTATTGAAGAATTGAACCAGCTATCAAATTCCTTGGTACATTCTAAACATTTTAATTTGTATTTAATCATAATTTATTAAGTTCTATAATCTGAATTAATTTCTATATATTTTTTTGTAAAATCCATTGTATAACAAGTAAAATTTTTTTTTCCTGAATTAATTTCAATATTGATATTAATCATATCACTTTTCATATAATTATTTAGTTCTGTTTCAGAATAATTTTTTATAATTTGACCCTTTTCTAATATTTTATTTTTTCCAAATGACAAATTAAGATTATCTAAATTTAAATCTAGTTCATTCTTGCCTATTGCCATCATTACTCTACCCCAATTTGGGTCCTCCCCGGCAATAGCAGTTTTTACAAGTGGTGAATTAGCTACAGAAAATGCAATTTTTTTTGCATCATCTTCACTTTTGCACTTTGTTACATCTACTTGTATAAATTTTGATGCTCCTTCACCATCACTTACTACTCTCTTTGCCAAATTTAACAAAACATTATTTACAGCTTTGTTAAAATCTCTCAATTTAGCATCATTGAAATCGTTAATTGTTTTATTTTTTGCTTTACCTGTTGAAAAGATAGTTATCATATCATTTGTGCTAGTATCACCATCACAAGTTATAGCATTAAATGTATTAGTTATATTTTTTTTAAGTACTTTTTTTAAAATATTTGAGGATAAATCTGCATCCGTAAAAATATAAGCCAAAGTTGTACCCATGTTGGGAAATATCATGCCAGATCCCTTTGCAATTCCATAAACTTTGATTTTAGTTTTGGCGATTTTACATTCTTCCATAGCTAATTTGGCTTTTAGGTCTGTTGTAATTATACTCATAGCGGCTTTAATCCATAAGTATTTATTTTGAGTATATTTTATTTTATCCACTAACGTTTTAATAGATGATCTTATTTTTTCTAGAGGAAAAACCTCACCTATAGTACCGGTGCAACCAAAAAGAATTTCGTTAGATTTTACTTTTTGTGGTTTATCTTCATCCAACTTTTGTTTCTCGGTAAGATGTCCTGAAGTTAATTCAGCAATTTGTTTTAAGGAGTTATATCCTTTTGGTCCTGTTAAACAATTGGCATTTCTGGCATTAACTATAAGAGCTTTAACCTTGTTATTTTTAATGTTTTTATTCCACTTTATATTTTCTGATATTACACTTGACTTTGTGTAAACAGACGCATGCTCTGCACCATTCCTAAAATAGAACATGACCAAATCGTCCCGATTATGCTTGTATAAATTTGCAGATGTAACTGATATTGATAGTCCATCTAAATGATCTAAATCTTGAAAGTCCGCCATTTTGGACTTTTCCTTTTTGGAAATCAAAAAATTGCTCAAATTCATTGCCATAATATTTAAAATTTTAAATTAATAACTATATAATTATTTATATATAAATTGTATATGAAAAATTTGAAAATGCTCAATCCACTAAATTTTATAAGCAAAATATTTAAAAGCAATAACCAATATGAAATAGACAAAATTAAACCTATTCTTGAAAAGGTCAATCTTCTAGAGAAAGATTTTTCTACATTCCATGATGAAGAATTCCCAAAAAAAACTATGGAATTTAAAAAAAGAATAATTGATGGAGAAACGTTAAACGAAATATTACCAGAGGCTTTTGCTTTAGTAAGAGAAGCATCAAAAAGAAAACGAGGTGAAAGACACTTCGATGTGCAAATGATAGGCGGTATTGTTCTTCACCATGGCAAAATTTCAGAAATGAAAACTGGTGAAGGAAAAACACTTACAATTGCATTAGCAGCTTATTTAAACTCTTTAAAAGGAAATGGAGTCCATGTCGTAACAGTGAATGACTATTTAGCAAAAAGAGATTCTGAAGATATGTCAAAAATTTATAATTTTTTAGGAATAACTTGTGGATATATTAATAATTCCCAAAATGAATTAGAACGTCAAAAAAGTTACAATTGTGATATTACTTACGCAACAAACAGCGAATTAGGATTTGATTTTTTAAAAGATAATATGAAAGATTCTTTAGATCAAATTTTACAAAAGAAACATTTTTTTGCTATTGTGGATGAAATAGACTCTTGTCTAATTGATGAAGCTAGAACACCGCTGGTTATTTCTGGACAAGCTGAAGATAATAGTAACCAATATAAGTCAATTAACAATTTAGTTAAAAAGCTAAATTCAGAAGATTATGAAATTGATGAAAAAGACAGACTTATAACTTTAACAAACAAAGGAATAGATAAAGTCGAGAAGATTTTAAAAAACTCTGGTGTCACGAGTATAACTAATTTTTATGATCCATCAAACTTAAATATAGTTCATCATGTTAATCAGGCGCTAAAAGCAAATTTTATATTTAAAAAGGACAAGGACTATTTAGTTGAGAATAATAAAATAAAAATTGTTGATGAATTATCTGGAAGAATTCTTGAGGGAAGAAGATATGGTGATGGTTTGCATCAAGCAATTGAGGCTAAGGAAAACGTTAAAATCGAGATAGAGAACCAAACTCTAGCATCCATTACTTACCAAAATTATTTTAGAATGTATGAAAAGCTAGCAGGTTGTACCGGAACTGCAATAACAGAAAGTCAGGAGTTTTTTGAAATTTACAATTTGAAAGTTGTTGAAATTCCAACTAACAAAAAAATGATTAGAAAAGACTGGAATGACAAAATTTTTAGAACAGATAATGAAAAGCAGCAAGCAATTATTGAAAATATATTAGAATGTAACAAAAGAGGTCAACCAGTTTTAGTTTTTACATCTAGTGTTGATAAATCTGAAATTTACTCAAAACTATTAAATAAAAAAAATATTAAACACACGGTGCTAAATGCTAAAAATCATGAAAAAGAGGCAGATATTATTGCTAATGCTGGAAAATTTGGTTCAGTAATTATAACTACTAGTATATCTGGAAGAGGTGTTGATATCAAACTTGGTGGAAAAAAACATAATAATAAAGACACCAAAGATTTTGAAAAAGAAAAAATTAAAATCAAATCACTTGGTGGATTATTTGTTATAGGAACGGAGAGAATGGAGTCCAGAAGAGTTGATAATCAAGCCAGAGGGAGATCAGGTAGACAGGGTGATGAGGGTAATTCAATCTTTTATGTAAGTTTAGAAGATGATTTAATGAGAATTTTTGGGTCAGACTCAATTAATACAATGTTAGAAAAACTAGGTTTAAAAGATGGCGAAAGTATTGACCATCCATGGATAAATAAAGCATTGGAGAGAGCGCAACAAAAAGTTGAGTCTAGAAATTTTGATATAAGAAAATCTCTTTTAAAGTTTGATGATGTTTTGAATGATCAACGTAAGGTTATTTTTAGCCAAAGAAAGGAAGTGCTAGGAACTCAAAATATTTTTGAATTTACAGATAAACTCCTAGATGATGAAATCGATGATTTGTTAAATAAAAATGTCAAAAATTACAATTTTGCAAACGATAAAATTACAAAGAATAAACTTCAATCATTACTATCAAACAATGATAGTGAATATATTAATAAAGTTTTGTTAAGCGATAAAGATGAAATTAAAGGTGCCATTTTAGATTGTTTTTCTAAAAAAAGGGAAGAAAGAAATAATTATCTTTCTAAAAAAGGTAATCAAGATTTAGAAAAAAAAGTTCTACTTCAATCAATAGATATTAATTGGAAAAATCATGTTCAATATCTAGAACAATTAAGACAAGTTATAGGATTGAGATCTTATGGACAAAGAGATCCACTTGTTGAATATAAAAAAGAAACATTTGATCTTTTTGAGGAACTCTTAATTAAAATTAGACAAAATACTATTTTAATCCTCCTTAATTTAAAAATCATAGACAATCAAAATCAAGTTAAAAAAGAGAGTCAATATTCTGAACATTCAAATGATCCTAAATGTCTTTTAAATTTAAAAAAAGATCAAAAGATATCTAGAAATGATAGATGTGAGGCTACTGGAAAAAAATATAAAAATTGTTGTGGAGCAACAATTTAGATTTAACTAAAATAACTTATTGTTAATATTAACAAGAATAAAATAAATAATATTGCATATTTATTTTTTAATACAAAAAACTTTCCAGATTTTAAAACATCCAAAGTGTTATTTGTAAATAATTTATCTGAAGATAGAATATTATTTGACAGACCTTTATCCCTCCCAATATTTAAAAATTTGTCTTTTTTTAGAGAAATTATTTCATCTCTACTTTTGGAGGTTAAGTAATCTAAATTTTTTTGAATCGAGTCTTTTATATTAAATAAAATTAGATTTTTATCTCTATGCGCTCCTCCATTGGGCTCTGGAATTATTTCATCAATAATTTTTAATTCTAGAAGATCTTTTGATGTTAATTTCATAGCAGTGGCCGCTTCTAGTGTTTTCTTTGGATCTCTCCATAATATTGAAGCACAACCCTCTGGAGATATTACTGAGTATATTGCATTCTCGAGCATTAATACTTTATTAGTTGATGCTAAAGCAATTGCGCCACCCGAGCCTCCTTCACCAATTATTATTGATATGGTAGGAGCTCCTAATGACATAGAGCATTCTATTGATCTAGCAATTGCCTCCGCCTGTCCTCTCTCCTCAGCACCTACTCCCGGATATGCGCCTGGAGTATCAATAAAAAAAATTATCGGTAAATTAAATTTATCAGCAAGTTTCATTAATCTTATAGATTTTCTATAACCCTCAGGGCGCATCATCCCAAAATTCCTTTGTATTCTACTTTCAAGGTCATCACCTTTTTCTTGTCCTATAATCATTACAGAATAATTATCAAATTTTCCCAAACCAGCTATTAACGATTTATCTTCCCCAAATAATCTATCACCATGTAACGGGAAGAAGTCTGTAAATAAATTATCAATAAAAAATTTAGTTTTTGGTCTTTCTTCATGTCTTGCGACTAATGTTGTTTGCCAAGGGTCCAGCTTAGAATAGATGTTTTTAATTTTGTATTCTAGGTCTTTTTCTAATTTATCGATTTTTTTAGTATCAACCTGAGATATTCCTTCCTTATTAAAAGGATCTTTCAACTTTTCAATCTCATTTTCTATATTTTTTATTTCAGTTTCAAAATTTAAATAATTTTTCATTGAACTTAATATTCATTATATTAAAAAAAAAGCAACAGAATCATAGAATAATTTAATACTACAAATAATACTGTAAAAAAAATATATATTAAACTACAATAAAAGAATGATTATAAATAATAATAATTACATTAAAAATGGAAAAATATTTGTAGAAAAATCATTATATAATTTTGTTAATAAAGAAATTCTAAAGAACACAAAAATAACTCCTAAAAGATTTTGGAATGGCCTAGACAAGGCAATGAATATTTTAAAGCCTAAAAATGAAGAATTGTTACAAAAAAGAGAGGAGATACAGTCTTTAATAAACAATTGGCACATTAAAAATAGGGAAAAAGAATTTAATATTTTAAATTATAAAAAATTCTTAATAAAAATAGGTTATTTAAAAAAAAACCCACCAAACTTTATGATTGAAACTAAAAATGTTGACGAGGAAATATCTAGTATTGCCGGACCTCAGCTTGTTGTACCTATTTCGAATGCGAGATATGCTCTAAACGCAGCAAATGCAAGGTGGGGAAGTTTATANGATGCAATATATGGAACAGATGCGATNGGTTCAGTAAAGCTTGATAATAGATATAATCCTGTAAGAGGTGGTAAGGTAATTAGATACTGTAGAGATTTTCTGGATGAAATATTTCCTTTAAAGAATGGCTCATGGAAAAAAATTAATAATTTAAAGGTGATTAATAATAAATTAATTTTGAAAATTGATAATAAAAAAACTCAATTGAAAAATAATAAACAATATAAAGGTTATAGATCTGATAATAAAAAACTAAAAGGAGTTCTACTTATAAATAATAATTTGCATATTGAATTAATAATAAATCCATATGCATTTAGTGCTAATAATGATCCGATTGGGTTGAGTGACTTAGTTATAGAGTCAGCTGTCTCAACGATTATTGATCACGAAGACAGTGTTGCCGCTGTTGATGCAGAAGATAAAGTTCTTGGTTATAGAAATTGGCTGGGTCTTATGAAAGGAGATCTTTCAGTAAAATTTGAAAAGTTAGGAAAAAAATTTAAAAGAGTTTTAAATTCTGACAGAAATTATATTTCATCCACTGGAAAAAAATTTAAACTTAAAGGAAGAGCCTTATTACTAAATAGAAATGTTGGACATCTAATGACAACACCATCTGTACTTTTAGCTGATAAAAAGCAAGCACCAGAAGGTATTCTAGATGCATTTATAACTTCAGCTGCATCTTTGCATGACTTAAAGAAAAAAGGTAATTCTAAAAAAGGATCAATTTATATAGTAAAACCAAAAATGCATGGACCAGATGAAGTTTTATTTTCTGATGAAATTTTTTCAAAAGTTGAGGAGGTTTTAAAACTTAAAAAAAATACAATTAAAATTGGTATTATGGATGAGGAGAGAAGAACCAGCGCTAATCTTAAAGAGTGTATTAGAATGGTAAAGAAAAGAGTTGTTTTTATTAATACAGGTTTTCTTGATAGAACCGGAGATGAAATGCATACATCCATGGAGGCTGGTCCAATGATAAAAAAAGGTGACATGAAAAATTCACATTGGATTAGTGCTTACGAAAAAAATAATGTTAATATCGGTTTAGCATGTGGATTTTCTGGTAAAGCTCAGATTGGAAAAGGTATGTGGGCTGCACCAGACAAAATGAAGGATATGTTAGACCAAAAAATAGGTCATCCAAAGTCAGGTGCTAATTGCGCATGGACACCTTCTCCAACCGCTGCAACACTTCATGCTATGCATTACCACAAAGTAAACGTCTTTAAGTTACAAAAGAAATTAAGTAAAAAAGGTAAATTTGACTTGGATAATCTTTTAAAGTTACCAATAATAATTAGACCAAACTGGTCTATTGACGAAATTAAAAATGAACTTGAAAACAATTGCCAGGGTATTCTGGGATATGTTGTAAGATGGATAAACAGTGGTGTTGGGTGCTCTAAAGTGCCAGATATAAATGACATTGGATTAATGGAAGATAGAGCAACATTAAGAATATCATCTCAACATATTGCGAACTGGCTGCATCACAACATTTGTACTCCAAATCAAGTTTTAGAAACGATGAAAAAAATGGCAAAAAAAGTTGATGAGCAAAATCAGGGTGATAAAAACTACGAAAAAATGTCAAATGATTTTGATAAATCTATTGCTTTTAAAACTGCTTGTGATTTAGTTTTTGAAGGTAAAAGCCAACCATCTGGATATACTGAACCTTTGCTACATAAAAATAGATATATTAAAAAATCAAGCTCTATTTTTAAAAGCTGAATGTAAGGTGCCATCATCTAAATTTTCAATTTCACCTCCGACAGGAAGACCTTGTGCTAACTTAGATATTTTAGTTTTTGTATTTTTTAGGCTATCCTCTATATAAAATGCAGTAGTCTGTCCTTCGACTGTTGCACTCGTAGCAATAATTACTTCCTCAATTTTTTGTTTTTTTACTCTCTCAACCAGAGAATTAATTAATAACTCGTTATTTTTAGGTGCTGACCCTGAAATTGTCCCACCAAGAATATGAAAATAACCACTAAATATCCTAGTATTTTCTATACTCCATTGATCAGCAATATTTTCAACAACACAAATTTTTGAAAATTTTGTTTGTAAGTTTTTACAACTGCTATATCCATTGCACCCATCCCTAGAGGACTTTAAAATTCCGCAATAATTACATCTTGATATATTCTTATAAACATTTGCTAAAACATTTATGGTTGGCTTCATTAATTCTTCTTTATTATTAATTAATTTAAGAATTATTCTTTTTGCAGACTTTGGCCCCAAACCTGGAAACTTTGAAACTACTCTAATTAATTCCTCTATTTCAACTAAATCTTTCATCTATTATAAAGGCCATTTAAAACCAGGTATCCCAAACTCGCCGGTTGCTTTTGAAATTTCATCATTTGTTTTTGACTTTAAATTTGTTTTTGCATTATTATGAGCAGCAACAATTAAATCAACTAGTATAGTTTTTTCCTCTTTATAAACCTCATCCGCTATAACTAATTGAATTATTTCTCCTTCCCCATTTAAAACTACTTTTACAGATCCACCACCTGATGTTCCCTCGGCAGTAATATTTTTAATTTTTTTTTGACTTTCTTTAAACTTAGATTCAATTTCTTTTGCTTTTTCTAAAATTTTATTAAAATCAGTCATTATCCTCTAAATTGTTTACATTCAATATTTCTAGGTCTGGAAAAACTTCTAATGCTTCTTCATATGTAGAACTTTTTTTCAGATCATCAATATATTTCTTTTCTAAATTTTTATTTTTTTGTTTTATAGATTTAAAACCAGTCTTTTTTGAAAACATTATAATCCATCTTTTACCAGTCCACTCCAACAATTTTTCAGATAAATTTTTAATGAAATTTTTATTTAAGTTTTCATTAAAAGAAATTTCTATTTTTTTATCTTGGAAACTTACTAAGTTAACATTATTTTCAAGTTCAAATTTTAACTCTATTTCCTTTTTTGTTTTACATATATCAAGCAAATCTTCAAATGATTTTATTTCATGCTTTTTGTTTAATTTTTCATCTTTTATTAGATGATCTTGGACTTCTTGAGTGGAAAACTTGATTTGATTTACAGCCTGATTAACGTTTTTAGAACTATCATTATTGTTTTCATTTGGAAATTTAGTTTCAATATTGTTGGTATCAATTTTTTTTGGAATTTCCATATAACTAGAATTTTCGTCTTTAATATACATTAATCTTATTAAAAACATCTCGATTGATAAATTTTGATTAGAAACTAAATTAAGCTCTGTCATCGTCTCAATAGAAAATTGCCAAAATAATAGTAAGGTTTTACTATCTATTCTTTCAGATAAGGATGATAATCTTGTAATTTCTATATCACCCATATTAAAAGATGAATAAAAATTTTTCATGTTACTAAAGTTTTTTAAATAAAAAATAATTTCTAAGAAATTATTTAAAAATATTTTAGGCTCAATACCTTGGCTATAAATATTTCTATATGTATCTAGAACATTTGTTTCTTCTCCTTTCAAGATATTCTCAATTAAATCTATAAGGTGAATCTTGTCAAAATATCCAAATATTTTTTGTGCTTGCTCCAAATTTAATAAGTTGCTATCATTTTTTTGATTTAATAATGCTCTATCAAGCAATGAAAGAGAATCTCTTACGGAACCCTCTGAAATTTTAACTATTAACTTAAGAACATTTTCATCAATTTTTCTATCTTCTTTAGATACAATTTTTTTAAGATGATCAAAAAGTATTTTAGATTGAATTCTCATAAGATCAAATCTTTGACATCTAGATAGTACTGTAATTGGTATTTTATTAACTTCTGTCGTTGCAAAAATAAATTTTAGATATGAGGGAGGTTCCTCAAGTGTTTTTAAAAGTGCATTAAATGCCTGCTTGCTAAGCATATGAACTTCATCAATTATAAAAATTTTATATTTAGCAGCAGTAGGTCCATATCTTGAAAAATCAATTAAATCTCTTACATCGTCTACTCCAGTTTTGCTTGCTGCATCCATTTCAAGTACGTCAATATGCCTTGATTCTGAAATTTCATTACAATTATTACATTTGTTTTCCAAACAAGAAAATTCTTTTGAGTTTTCACAATTTAAAGATTTTGCTAAAATTCTTGCAACTGTTGTTTTTCCTACACCTCTTATGCCAGTAAACAAAAAAGCATTTGGAATGTTGTTTGTTAAAATTGATTTTTCTATAGTCTCTATAATTATTTCTTGTCCTATAAGGTCTTTGAAAACCTGGGGTCTATATTTTAACGCTAATACTTTATTATTTGTGCTCATCTGTAGGAGACCAACCAACCTGGAAAATACTCATTACCCTTGCTCTTTTTCAAGCCTGGGGGAGTTTATGGTAACTCCACCTGGTTGGCCCCCAAATTATTATAACAGTTATATTTTCTAGTCCATAAGAAAAGTTTATTTTTATTTAATTTTTCTGAAAGGACTTGCTTCATAAACCCCTAAAATATCAAGGCTAACAGTGTGAAATGCTAGCTCCTCTAGAGATTTTTGTATTTTTGTATCTTCTATATGGCCATACATTTCGCAAATAAACAAGTATTGCTCGAAACTGTTTTGATCTGAAAAACTTTCTAATTTACTTAAATTAACATTGTTAGTGGCAAAACCACCAAGACATTTGTAAAGAGCAGCGGGTTTATTTTTAACTTTGAATATACAACTTGTAATATAATTTTTATCTTTGAATTCAGGATGTGAAGCTTTTTTTCCCATTATTAAAAAACGTGTTACGTTGCCTTTATTGTCCTCAATATTTTTTTTCAATATTTTAAGATTATAAATTCGTGCAGCTAACTCTGAAGCAATGGCAGCTTCGTTCTTAAGATTATTTTCTTTAATATATCTTGCGCTACCAGCAGTGTCAGCAGCAATAATTGGTTCAAGTTTGTTTTGATTAATAATTTTTTGACATTGGGATATTGCCTGCGAATGAGATCTGACTGATTTAATATCTTCAAATTTGACATTTTCTAAAGCCATAAGATTATGTCTTATTTCTTGGAAATGCTCTGCGTAAATTTGTAGTTTATATTTATTTATAAGATATTGAATATCTGCTACTCTTCCAGCTATTGAATTTTCTACAGGTATTATTGTTTTATAATTATCATTTTCATAACAAAGTTTGAAACACTCCTCAAACGTTTTAGAGGGCACATATTCATAATTTGGAAAAATTAATTCAGCAGCTAAATGTGAATAAGCTCCTGGAGATCCTTGATAAACAATTTTCATAAATATTAAGACTTATATTCCATAATTTTTTTTATTTCTACATATTCATCCATAGTGTCAATGCCAATAGACATTTTTTTTGCCAAAACAACATCTATAAAAATGTTATTATCAATTGCTCTATATTGTTCTAAGCTATATTTTAATTCATTTTTAGATTGCTTAAGATTTACATATTTAATTAAAGTAGACATTTTATATTGGTAAATTCCAATATGCTGAAATAAATTAATAGTATTTAGTTTTGAACAATCTCTAAAAAATTTCAACGCTTTAGAAAATTTAATTTTTTTTAAGTCTTTTTCTGTTTTAACTTTAACTATATTTTTATTATTTAGAACTTTTTTGTCTTTGATATTATGAGCTAAAGTTCCAATTTTTGATTTATTCTCAATTACGTATTTATTTAAATTAAATATATCATCTGGTGATATAAATGGCTCATCACCTTGTAAGTTTATAACATAATCAGGTTTATTTTTGTTGTCTAATATTTCTAATGCCTCATAAATTCTGTCTGTACCAGTTAAGTGATTTTTTTTAGTAAGTATGACTTCTCCTTTTATAGATTTGATTTCTTCTGCTATTTCTTTATCTCCAGTAGCTACGATAACTTCACCAACTTTTGATTCTTTTGCTCTATGATAAACATGTTGTATTATTGAAATGCCATTTATTTTTAACAATGGTTTTGAAGGTAATCTTTTAGCATTTAATCTAGAAGGGATTAAAATGGACGTTTTTGTCATAATTAGACTTGAAACTATGCGTCTATCAGACGCAAAAAATTTTTTAAATGTATTTTTTTAATATTAACATGTTATATACTTTTCTTAATATATAATAGTAATGGATTCCTTTGAAATTAATAAAATTATTGCTTCTATTTTGTTAGTAGCTCTTTTAATTATTGGTATAAGTAAAGTATCAAATATCATTTTTGTTGTCGAAAAACCTGAAATATCTGCATATAAAGTTGAAACTGTAGGTTCGGAACAAGCAGTGATAGAAAATGAAGTAAAATCAGAAACCGAAATTAAGGTTGATATTGCAGCTTTAATGGCTAAGGCAGATCTAGCTCATGGTGAAAAAGTATTTAAAAAGTGCTCAGCCTGTCATTCTATTGAGGCAGGTGGAGGTAACAAAATTGGTCCTGCGTTATATAATGTTGTAGGAAGAAAAGTCGCTGCTCTTGAGGATTATAAATATTCTAAAGCTTTAGTAGAATATAAAAAAAATTGGTCTTTTGAGGAATTGAATGGGTTTTTGATTAAACCACAAAAATGGATAAAAGGAACTAAAATGGCTTATGCTGGTCTGAGAAAAGAAAAAGATAGAGCATCTGTAATTTTATATCTTAATAATTACGCTGATAATCCACTTCCACTACCTTAATTTTCCAAAACAGTACATCAAAATACTTTTTTGAACATGTACCCTGTTAGAAGCTTGTTGCCAAACATGAGATTTATTGCCTAAAAAAACTTCATCACTAACTTCGTCACCCCTTGGTAAACAATGTAAAAAAATACAATCTTTTTTAGCAAAGCTAAATAACTTTTTATTAATTTTGAAATCTTTAAATGCTATTTTTTTTTTTATTTTATTAACTTTATCATTTATGGAAATTACCTTGTCAGAAAAAATTACATCGGCATCGATTGCTGCTTTTTTTGGATTATCGTAAATATGAATTTTTTTATTATTTTTTTTCGCCCAAGCAGTAATACTTTTTTTTGGTTGAAATTTTTTTGGACATCCTATTTTTAACCTAAAAGAAAATTTTACAGAAGCTGTAATCAAACTATTTAAAACATTGTTAGAGTCTCCTATCCAACAAATATTAAGTTTTGAAATAGACTTTTTTTTTATCTCCTCAACTGTAAAAATATCAGACAATACTTGCGTTGGATGTGATGAGGGACTTAGACCGTTTATAATGGGTATTGTTAAATATTTTTTAAAATTATTAACTTTTTCGTCACTATCAGTTCTAAGCATAAAACCGTCGCCATAAGTTGATAAGATTTTAGCTGTGTCTGCAATACTTTCCCCTCCTTGACCTAGGTGAAGTTCATTAGATCTAAGTGTGATAGTGCCACCACCCAATTGTTTAATAGCTAAATAAAAACTTAACCTTGTTCTTAAACTTGATTTCTCGAACATTTGTATTAATAACTTGCCTTTTAAGGGAGAACCTTTGTCAACTTCCAAAGTATTTAATTTATTTCTCATTTTTTTTCGTTTTTTAGCATCGAGAATTATTCTTTTTAAATCTTTAATTTTAATATCTTTTAAATCGATAAAATGTTTCATTTTAATTCAAATCTTTGCAAACTTTAGAAATTATATTCAAACATACATCAATTTCTCTTTTCTTAACATTTAATGGAGGCAAAATTCGAATAACATTTTCAGCTGCACGTATTGTTAATAACTTATTATCCATTAATTTTTTAATAAATTTATTTGGATTTTCATAAAGTTGAATTCCTATTAGAAAGCCTTTGCCTCTTATTGCTTTAATAATTTTGGGGTATTTATTTTTGAGTTTATCAAGATTTTTGAAAAAATATTTTGACAGGATTTTTATGTTATTCAAAAATTTTTTGCTAGAAACAATATCCATTACAGCGCTTCCTACAGACATAGCTAAAGGATTGCCTCCAAAAGTGGATCCATGAGAACCAGCAATCATTCCAGATGCAACTTTTTTATTCATCAAAACCGCACCTATTGGGAATCCCCCTCCAATTCCTTTTGCAATAGGAACAATATCAGGTTTTATTTTTGAGCTTTCAAAAGCAAAAAAGTCTCCAGATCTTCCTACACCGCATTGAACCTCATCAAGGATTAATAATATTTTCTTTTTATTGCATAATTTTCTTAATTCTCTCAAGCACCAATCTGGTATTACTTTAATACCACCCTCTCCCATTACAGTTTCAACCATTATTGCAGCAGTATTTTTGTTTATTTTATTTTTTAGAGAGTCATGATTTCCAAATTTAAAATGATCAAAGCCAGGTACTTTAGGACCAAAACCTTCTGTCATTTTTTTTGAACCGCTGGCGAAAACCGCAGCTAATGTTCTTCCATGAAATGAATTCTTAACACATAAAATTCTATTTTTATTTGGTTTTCCTATTGAATAAAAGTATCTTCTTGCAACTTTAACGGCAGCCTCTGTTGCTTCAGCACCACTATTTTGAAACATTACGAAATCAGCAAAAGTTTTTTTACATAGCTTTTCAGCAAGTTTTTCACCTTCAGGAATTTGAAAAGCGTTGGAAACATGCCATAGTTTTTTTGATTGAAATTTAATAGTTTTTACAAGTTTAGGATGTGAATGACCCAAAGAGTTTACCGCTATTCCTTGAACAAAATCAAGATATTTTTTTTTATCACTTGAAAACAAATAGCTTCCTTTACCAGATTTAAATGAAATTTTTTTTCTATTGTAGTTTTTTGCTAAATAACTCATGATTTAATTTTATAACCTTTTTTGTATAAATAATATGCAATACACCACAAAATTAAATTAAAAGATAATAAATATAATAATCCAAATATCGTAGATCCATCACTAATCCCGATCATTGAGAATCTTAATCCATCTATCATATGAAAAAAAGGATTGTATATACTAATTTCTTTTAAAGGATCTGCCAACCTATCAATTGAGTAAAATGTTCCAGATAAAAACGACAATGGAACTATAATAAAATTAGTCACGGTTGCCATATTGTCAAATTTTTCTGCCCACATTCCAGCTATTAAACCTAATGAGCCCATTAAGAATGACGAAAATAATAAGAAGGTAAAAAAGTAGTAATAACTTAAAATGTTTATATCGACTAATAAATTAAAGCATAATATCGAGACTATGCAAATAATAAACGATCTAGTAACAGATGCAAAAACAATAGCTAATGTAACTTCTGCTGAGGACAAAGGACTTCCAATTAAATCGACGATGTTTCCCATTACTTTACCCATCAACATTGATGAGGAGGAATGCGAGAAGGCTTGTTGTATCACTTGCATTGATATAAGCCCTGGGGCTAAAAATTCTATAAATGGTAAACCTAAAACTTCGCCTCTTTCTTCACCCCAGGCAACTGATATGACAATTAAAAATAGAATTCCAGTTAGAACAGGACCTGCTATTGTTTGGCCAGAAACAATAAGGAAACGTAATGTTTCCTTTTTATAAAGTGTATAAAATCCTACCCAATTGACTAAACCAAATCTTCTTTTTCCAATTTTATATTTTGTATTTAATTCAACCATTAATATATTTGTTAATATTTAAAAATAATTGTTAAGAAATAAAAAAATTAACTTGTTTTAAATTATAATTTGATTAACCTAAATATAGTATATTTTATTTTAAATATACCATATGTTGATATGAGTTGGACACCTGAGAAAGTAGCTAAACTTAAAGAACTTTGGGGAAAAGGAAATACTGCTAGCCAGATCGCAGAAATACTTGGTGGTGTTAGTAGAAATGCGGTTATCGGTAAAGCACATAGATTAAATCTTTCGGGAAAAATAATTGCAAAAAAAGGTTCGTCATACTCGAAAGTAAACAGCTCTAAATTAACTTCAAATAATAGAAAGTTTAAAAAAGGGAAGTTTAAATCATTAGTTATAGAGAAAGATTTTGAGCCAGAAAATCCTAAACAATTAGAAGAGCTCGATGAAAATGTTTGTAAATGGCCAATAGGACATCCTGATCAAAAGGATTTTTATTTTTGTGGGAGAAAATCTTTAAAAGACTTTTCTTATTGTAAGTTGCATTTGCTATATGCTTTTCAACCTAAAAACAAAAAAGATGATCTGATAGATAAAGATTCAGAAGTACCTAAATTTATACAAAAGAAAATAAAATCAGCTTAAAATTTTCTTCTTTGCAGCCTGAAACTCTTTGCTTGATAAAATACCTTTTTCATGTAATTTTTTTAATTTTATTATTTCTTTTGTTAAGTTTTTTGATAAATTTTTATTAGTATTATTCAATGCTTTACTTTTAATATTCGATTTATTTGAATTTTTAGCATCAATTCCTCTACTAAGTGCTCTTGTGCCTAATGATAAGACAAAACACAATATTAAAAAAACAATTATGTAAATTAACCAAGAAATCATTTTAATTTAAATTAGTTTTTTTTGAATATTCGCCTGACTCTTTCCACATATAACAATATTTTTCAACTTCACTTTCAAATTTAAGCTCAGTTTTTAAATCAATATCGAAATTGGTTTTATATTTTCCAGATGGAATATTATCAAAGTTTAATAGTCTAATTTGATCTCTAGTTATTAAGGGTTTGGGCAAAATTTGAAAAAAAGACGCAATAATATTTGCAAATATAATTGGTATAGGCATTAGAATTCTTTTTTTTTCAATTAATCTTAATAATTTTTCTAAAATTTCTTTAAAAGATAACTCCTCTGGTCCGATACATTCTATAATCTTTTCGTTAGTGTTTTTTTCTATAACAGTGGTTATTATTTTACAGAGTTCAGAACAATGTAAAGGCATAAACTTAGTTTTGCCACTGTAATACAAAGGGAAAATTGGGATTATATTTAAAAGGCTCATTAACATTGTGCTAAAATTATCTTGGGATGAATATACTATTGAAGGTCTTAAAACGACTGCATTTTCAAAATTTTTCAAAATTGCTTTTTCACCACTAAGTTTACTAATAGCATAGGTCGAATTAGTAGCTTCCTCGATGCCAAGAGCAGAAACATGAATAAATTTTTTAACTTTATTTTTTGCACATAAGTTTGACAATATTTCTGGAAATTTTACGTGAATATTTTGAAAATTATTTTTGCCTTTTTCGTATAGTATTCCCACTAAATTAATGCACACATCAGCTTTCTTGATTAATTTCTCTAGTTTGTTTAAATCAAAAATGTTAGCTTCTACCAAATCTAAGTACCCAGGATTTGCTTGCGTTTTCAATATGTAGCCCTTTTGATGTAAATTTCTAGTAACAGCAGTGATTTTGAAATTTTTTTGAGCAAGTCCCCTAATTAAATTTCGACCTATTTGACCGCTAGCGCCAAAAATTAGACAATTTTCTGGTTTCATATATAAGTAAAATTAAAATAGCATGGATATTAAACTCCACAAAAATGATCTACCAAAAGATTTGGAATTTGGCAATAAGATTGCTGTTGATTGTGAATTTATGGGTCTAAATTTTATGAGAGATAAACTATGTGTAGTCCAAATTTCATCAGGAAATTCAGATGCGCATATAATTCAACTCGACAGAGATACCTATAATTGTCCAAATCTTAAAAAGTTATTATCAAATAATAATGTTACAAAAATATTCCATTACGCTAGAGCTGATTTAGCTTTTATAAACAAGTATTTAAATTTAGATATTTTAAATATTGAGGACACTAAACTTCAATCAAAATTAGCTAGATCTTATAGTGACAGGCATGGATTAAAAGATTTGATAAAAGAATTTATAGGTATTGATATTAGCAAACAATACCAATCTTCTGACTTCGGCGGTGATTTATCAGCAGCTCAAATTAAATATTGTGCTAATGACGTATTATTTTTACATAAAATAAATAGCACTTTGAATGGTATTCTTAAAAGAGAAAAAAGGCTGGATCTTTATAAAGAGTGTATAAAATTTCTAAATACAAGAGTGAAACTAGATTTAGAAAGTTTCCCCGATGATATATGGTCTCATTAATGATCAAAAGTAAATTTAAAAAAATTGCAAATGAAGTTATCAATACTGAGATCAATTCTCTAAAAAAATTAAAAAAATCCTTAGATGCAAGTTTCAATAAGACAATTGAAGTTATTTTAAATTGTAAAAAAGGTAAAGTAATTCTGTCAGGAGTAGGAAAGTCTGGAATTATTGCAAAAAAGATTTCGTCAACACTTGCATCAGTTGGTACACCATCATTTTATGTAGATGCTAGTTCATGTTCACACGGGGATCTGGGTCAGATCAGTTCAAATGATGTTCTAATATTAATTAGCAATAGTGGAGAGTCTTCAGAGTTAAAGAATATAATACAATATGCGAATAGAAATAAAAACATTACTCTTATTGGAATAGTTTCAAAAAAAAATTCTTTGCTGTTCAAAGCCTCAGATATAAAAATACTTTTGCCAGAGGTTAAAGAAGCTGGACCAGGAAATATGGTGCCAACCTCATCTACAATTATGCAATTGGCTATTGGAGATGCAATTGCTATATCTACTATGCGAATAAAAAAATTCGGGGAAAAAGAATTCAAGAGATTTCATCCCTCAGGAAGTTTGGGAGCGAGATTAAAAACCGTAGAGGACTTAATGCTAAAAGGGAAAAAAATACCATTTATAAGTGAAAATTCTGGTATGAAGACTGCTCTTAAAATTATAACTAAAAAGAAACTTGGTGTTCTTGTAGTTCAAAATTCAAAGAAAAAAACAAATGGTATAATTACAGACGGTCAGTTAAGAAGAGTTAGTGAAAAAGTTGATAACTTTAAAGATTTAAAAGTTAAAGATGTAATGACAAAGAATCCAATATCTATTGATATGCAGGTTTTAGCAGCAAAAGCTCTTTCTTTAATGAACTCAAAAAAAATTACATCACTGTGTGTACATAATAAAAATAAAAAAAAAACTGTGGGAATAATACATATACATAATATTTTAGAGAGTAATATTCAATAATGTATAAAAAAATCTACCTACAACTGACACTAAGTTTATTAATAGTATTAATTATCACAATCACTTATTTGGTATATTTCAAAAGCGACGATAAAATTACTGTTAATGAAAAAAATGATAAAACTATTTTGAAGGATGCCTCTGAAAATCTTATTAGTGATTTATTCTATAAATCAGAAGATAAAGATGGTAATAAATATGAAATTAAATCAAAAAACGGTGTTATAAGTCAAAAAAGAGCAAATCTGATTTCAATGAATGATGTTTCTGCAACAGTTTTTTTAAATGATGGTGGAAAGATATTTATTGTATCCGACTCAGCTAGCTATGATAGTAATAACAATGATACCTTATTCAAAGGCTCTGTTAAAATGAATTATAACGACCACACCATAAAATCAAATTATATTGATTTGTCTTTCGAAGAAAATAAAGCAATAATATATGAAAACATTAATTACAATAGTAATTTATCTAAACTTGAAGCAGATAAAATTATAGTAGATTTTTTAGAAATGAAAGTCAAAATCCTTATGGATGATACAAATGATAAAGTGCTAGTAAAAACTATTTTAAAAAATGGCAATAATTAAAAAATTTCGTATCAAAAGTTTTAAAAATAAAAAAACGTTATTAGAATTAAAAAATTTAAGCCTATCTTTTGGAGAAAGACAAGTCCTTGAGAACATTAACTTTGAGATAAATGAAGGAGAAATACTTGGTATGCTCGGACCAAATGGTGTGGGGAAATCTACAATATTCAACCTTATAACGGGTCTAATAAAACCGAATTCCGGAGACATATATATAAAAAATGAAAAAATAAATGATTATCCAATATTTGTAAGAACATCTAAGTTTAAAATAGGTTACGTTCCTCAATATGGAGGTTTTTTTCACGATTTAACATTGGTAGATAATTTAAAAGCAGTGTCAGAGATTTTAATTAAAGACCCAAGAGATAGAATTGAAAAAATAAATTATTTAATCTCTAAATTTGACCTTGGACAAATCAGCTCCATTAAAGCAAAATTTTTATCTGGTGGCCAAAAAAAAAAATTGGTCATAGCTATGGCTCTATTAGGAGAACCAGAATTATTACTTCTGGACGAATGTTTTGCAGCACTTGATGTAATGACTATCAAAATGTTGCAACAAATAATTGTTAATTTGCAATCTGAAAATAGAATAACGATATGTATTTGTGATCATCAAGCTAGAGACCTGCTCACTTGTGTTGATGTTGCAATTGTGTTATCTGATGGCAAGGTAATTGCAAAAGGATCGCCCTCCGAACTTGTCAAAAATCAAAATGCAATCAACGCATATTTTGGGGACTCATTTAAATTTAGTTAAATAAATGAAAAAATTGGTGATTAATAATAAAATTAATAATTTTAATAAAACTATATCTGTTGATGGTGACAAAAGTATATCCATTAGATCTTTACTTTTAGGCTCACAATCTTATGGGATTTGTAAAATAAAAAATTTGCCAAATTCTGAGGATGTTTTGCATACTATAAATGGATTAAGAAAACTTGGAGTAAAAATAACTTTTAATAATAACGTATGTTCTCTCACAGGAAATGGGCTAGGAAGTTTCAAAATCAATAATAGAGTTACTATTGATGCTGGAAACTCAGGGACATTTGCGAGACTTTTATTAGGTTTATTAATTAAAGGAACGCATAAAGTTAAATTGATAGGTGACAAAAGTTTATCAAGGAGAGATTTCTTGAGAATTAGTGAACCCTTACAAAAATTTGGTTCTAGTTTCATTTTAAACAATAAAGGAGGATTGCCAATTGAAATTCACGCCTCTGAGTTAATTAAACCAATTCAATACAAAGAAACTAGAGGATCTGCACAGTGTAAAAGTTCTGTTATGCTTGCAGCTTTAAATTCACCAGGTAAAACTATTATAGAGGCTAAAAAATCAAGAGATCATACAGAGTTATTTTTTAAATATCTTAAACTGCCGATTAAAATAAAAAGAAAAAAAGAGTTTGATATAATCCAAATTGAAGGAGAAAAACAGTTTTGTTCTTTCAAATATCAAATACCGGGTGATATTAGCTCCAGTTCATTTTTCGTGGTTTTAACTATTTTGTCAAAAAAATCAAAACTTAAAATTAAAAATGTAAATGTTAATCCGTCACGAATTGGATTTATTAAAATAATTAATAAGATGGGAGGAAAAGTAAGAATACAGAATAAGAGAAAAGTTTGTGGAGAGTACGTTGCTGATTTGCATATTAAAAGTCAAAAAAAAATTAAATCTATTAATTGTCCAGTAAAATTTAATAGTAATGCTATAGATGAATTTTTAATTATTTTTTTATTGGCTTCAAAAGCTAAAGGTGTTTCTAAATTTTCAAATCTTGGTGAGCTTAACAAAAAAGAAAGCCCAAGGTTAAAATTAGGTTCAAATATCTTAAATATGATGGGCATTAAGACAATTTTAAAAAATAATACTTTAAAAATATACGGAAACCCTAAATTAAAAATAAAAAAAGAAATTAAAATAAAAAACTATTACAAAGACCACAGAATATTTATGACATCTGTCATTGGAGGGTTAGTTTCTGGTGGTAAATGGACAATTCACGATGTAAATTCTTACAGAAGTTCTTTTCCATCGTTTATGAATATTCTTCGTAAAATCGGCTTTAATGCTACATATAGATAGAAAAGATCATATATGTAAAATAAATAATCTTGATTAATTTAACAATTTTATCTAAAACCTCTAAAAAAAATAAAACTATTAATGGAAATTTATAAAGAGAGTAATTCACCGGCTTCAAAAGAATTTGAGAAATTGTTGGATAATCAGATTTCTAAAACAAAAAATTTAGTTGAAGGTAAAATCATAGAGGGAACTGTTACTAAAATAGGTGAAAAATATATATTCCTTTTTATTGAAGGATTAAAGTCTGAACCAGTTGTAGATATAAATGAATTAAAAACTTTAGGACAAAGTGAAAAAGTTAAAATTGGTGAAAAAATACAAGTTTTATTGGAAAGAATTGAAGATAAAAATGGTGAGGTTATCGTTTCAGCTAGTAAAGCTCAAAAAATTAAAGGTTGGGATATCTTAGTTAAAGCTTTCGAAAACAATGAACCTATAATGGGAAAAATAACTAGCAAATGTAAAGGAGGTGTAATTGTTGAACATATTGATACTGGTTCCTTAATGTTTTGCCCAGGATCACAAATTTCTGATACTCCTCTAAAAGATATCTCTCATTTAATGAATGAACCTCAAAAATTTGCTTTAATAAAAATGGATAAAGTGAGAGGAAATGCATGTGTATCTAGACGTCAAATAATTTCCACAAACAAAAAAGAGGATAAATCTAAAATAATTGAAAAATATAAGGTTGGGCAAATTATTAAAAATGCTATTGTTAAAGGCTATAGTTCATTTGGATGTTTCTTTAATGTGAATAATGAATTAGATTGTTTAGTACACCTTCAAGAAATTAGCTACTCGAGAGTAAACCATCCGGAAGAAGTATTTAACATTGGAGATAAACACGATTTATTAGTCATATCAGTTGATAAAGATAAACTGCAAATTGGATGCTCAATAAAACAACTATCTCCTGATCCGTTCGAAAAAATTACTAATTATGAATTAAATAAGAAGTATAATGTCAAAGTAATTAAACTTATGGACTTTGGTGCCTTTTGTGAACTAGAGCCAGGTTTAACTACGTTATTACATTCTAGTGAAATCAGCTGGTCTAAAAAAAATGTGTCTCCTAAAAAGTTTTTTAAAGTTGGAGACAGCATAAGCTGTGTAATAACAGAAATAGACAAAGAAAAAAGAAGAATAGCAATATCGTACAGGCTAACATCTGAAAATCCATATGATACACTTGAAAAAAATCATCCTGTTGGGAGTGAAATAAATGGTTCTATTAGCAGTATGAATGATTATGCAATTTATTTAAAATTAGATAACTACGAAATTGATGCATTTCTTCACTTTAATGATTTAAGCTATACGGAAAATCCAGAGGAAGCTTCAAAAAAATACAAACTAAAAGATAAACTAAAAGTAAAAATACTTGAAATTAAAAAAGATTCTCAAAAAGTGAGGGTTGGCTTAAAACAAACTATGAAGGATCCATTTGATTATTTTAAAGATAAAAAGATTAATGATACAATTACTGTTAAAGTTATTTCATCAGATAATAAAGGTTTAAAAGTTCAGCCAGAGGGGTCTGATATTACGCTTAACATAAAAAAATCCCAAATTGCACTTTCGTCTTCTGATGCAAGACCCTCTAGATTCGTTGGAGGTGAAAGGATAGATGCTGCAATTTCTGAAATAAATCTTGAAAAAAGAAAAGTAAATTTAAGTATTAAACTTCTTGAAGAAATTCATAACAAAGAGGCAGTTTCAAAATTTAGCTCACCTTTATCTGGAAAAAACTTACCTTTTTCATCATTGTCTGATAAGCTAAAATCAAAAAAAGAAAAAAAATAGTACTTTGAACTAAATTGTCAGTATCGAAATCAGATATATTAAAAGAAATTTCAAGAAGCTATCCTAATTTATTAAAGAAAGATTTATTAAAATTTATTGATGTATTTTTAGATGAAATTAAAACTGCGTTAAAAAAAGGTGAAAGAGTTGAGCTAAGAGGATGGGGGGTTTTTTTTGTGAAAAAACAGATTAGCAGAAATTCAAGAAATCCTAAAACTGGTCAAATTATTTTTACACCTGAGAAAAAAAGTATTAACTATAAAATGAGTAAAGAATTATTTAAAAAATTAAATGAAAAAAATTAAAAAAATATTTATTGCTGTAGATACCAATAAAATTTCTAAAGCAAAAAGAATAATGAGAGATACAAAAACAAATAAAATTAAGATTGGTTACAAATTTGGTCTTGAGTTTTTTTACTCAAAAGAGGGAAGAAAATTTATTTCAGGTTTAAAAAATCAAATAATTTTCTTAGATTTAAAACTTAATGATATTCCAAATACATTAATATCAGCTCTGAAATCATTGAAAAATTTAAAGATTTCTTATTTGACTGTTCATCTAAGCTCAGGGTTTAGTGCTTTAAAAATTATAAAGAAAAAAAGTAAAAATATAAAAATTGTTGGCGTAACAACTTTAACCTCCTTGAACAATAGAGATTTAAGGGAGATTGGATATAATAAAAAGGTAAACGACCTAGTTAAACATCAAGCAAAACTTGCTAAAAAAGCAAAATTAGATGCAATAGTCTGTAGTGGGCATGAAATAAGATCAGTAAAAAAAGTATTTAAAAAAGAAATAATTACACCAGGAATAAAAATACAGAATACCAAAAATGATCAAAAAAGAATAATGAAACCTAAAGATGCTTTTGCTGCTGGAAGTGATTGGTTGGTAATCGGTAGATCAATAACAAATGGAAATATTAAAAAGAACATTAAGAGTTTATTGGAAATTTTAGAGGACTGATGCAATCTAAGATTTGTGGTATTAAGGATAGCAAAACATTAAATTTTTTAATAAATTATAAACATCCTCCAGAATTAATTGGTTTTATTTGCAATTATCCAAAATCTAAAAGATTTGTTGATATAAATTTTCTTCATAAACTTCTCAAAGTAGACAATAAAAAATCTAAATTTGTATCTGTGCTGGTAAAACCTGATGAATTTATTTTAAAAGAAATGCAAAAACTAAATTTTGATTATTTTCAAATTTATGACTGTACACCTGATGAAATAAAATCAATAAAAAAGAAATATAACAAAAAAATAATTTCTGCAATTACCATTGAGAATAAAGAAGATATACTCAAATATAAGAAATATGAGGATTATTCTGACATAATATTATTTGACAGTAAGGGGTATGAAAAATCATTAGAATTTAACCACACTTTAATGGAAAATGTGCCAGTCAATGTTAATAGGATGATAGCTGGAAACATTAAACACAACGATAATCTTGATAAGTTTATGAAAATTTGTAATTATATTGACATATCTGGGGGCGTAGAGACATCTGGATTAAAAGATATTTCTAAAGTAAAAATTTTCTTAGACAACGTTAAAAAATTAAATGATTAAATTGAAGAAAAAAACCCCTCTAATTGACCAGCACGACAAGTTTGGATTTTATGGAAATAAATTTGGTGGAAACTATTGTGCTGAAACAATGCGAAAACCAATTGAAGATTTATCTAAGCTTTTTGAAAAATTAAGAAAAAATAGTAAATTTCTCAAAAAAAGAGATCATTATTTTAAACATTATCTTGGAGGTGAAACACCCTTTTTTAAATTAGAAAATTTAACCAGACATTTAGGTGGGGCACAAATCTGGTGCAAAGACGTGTCAGCTATAAATGGTGACGCGCACAAAGCATATCATGCAACTGTTAACGCGTTAATTTGTAAAGAAAGTGGTAAACGCTACATAGCAGGAGATACCGGTGCTGGAATGTTTGGAAAAAATCTTGCAATGGCAGCAAAAAAAATGAATTTGAAATGTAAAATTTTTATGGGAACAAAAGATATTTCTAGACAAGCACCAAATGTAAAATTTATGCGTGACGCAGGTGCTGAAGTTGTGCCTGTTGACTCAGGTTCAAAAACTTTGGTAGATGCTGTATCTGAGTGTATGCGCCACTATGTTTCAAATTGTGATAATACACATCTCGCTGTAGGCTCAGCAATTGGCTGTAATATTTTTTTAAAAATTTGTGCATGGTCTACTTCTCAAATTTCAAGAGAATTAAAAAAACAATTAATAGAAGAGTTTGGTGAAATACCAAAACTTAAATTAATCAACGTCATAGGAGGGGGAAGTAGTGCGCTAGGATTTTGGAACGAGTTCATTGACTACGACAAAAAACATGTTGAGTTAATTGGAGTTGAAGCAAAGTATGCTGCGCCTTTATCAACAAATGCAAAAGTTGCTATTTTACATGGAGCTGCACAATATTGTTTGACTGATAAGGAAGGTCAAATAGCAGAAACCCATTCATTGAGTGCGGGGTTAGATTATCCAGGTTCAAGTCCATTACATGGATTGTTAAAAGATTCTGGAAGAGCGCGATACACTAATGCTTCAGACAAAGAAGCGTTAGCTGCTTTCAAGTTAATTACTAAATTAGAAGATATCCGACCAAGTTTGGAGCCAGCACATGCATGGAGTGAATGCATTCGTTTAGCTCCAAAATTGAAAAAAAGTGATGTACTTATAGTTAACAATTGTGGAAAAGGTTACAAAGATAAAAAGATTTATATTGAACAATTAGGATATTATCCCAAATGAAAAATTCTATTAAAAATGCCTTTAAAATTGCGAAAAGTGAAAACAGACCTGCACTTATATCCTATACAGTTTGTGGTGATAATACTAAGGATAAATCATTTCAAATTCTGAATTCAATATCAAAGGATTTGGATATTGCAGAATGGGGAATACCTCACAATTGCCCAACTGCCGATGGTAAAGATATTCAAAATAGCTCTTATAGAGCTTTACAAAATGGTATTCGATTAAATGATATTTTTAATCTTGTTAAGAAGTTTAAGAAAACAAAACCCTTTAAACCAATTATATTAATGGGTTACTACCAGATGATATTTAATTATGGAGAAAAAAAATTTATACAAAAATGTAAGTTATCCGGTGTAGATGGGTTGATTGTTGTTGATTTATCATTTCCAGATAATAAAAATTTTTCCAAATTGTGTAAGAAAAATTCTATTTGTTTCGTTCAATTAATAGCACCTACTACAACTGTAAAAAGAATGAGAGAAATAATAAAAAATTCTCATGAAATGATTTATATGATTTCAACTATATCAACTACAGGATCTGCTTTAAAATATAGTATTAAGAAAATTATTAATAATTATAATATTATAAAAAGAATCAAACCTTCAAAAAATGTAGTTATCGGTTTTGGTATTACCGAAAAAACTATTTCAAATCTAAGATCAGCGGATGGTCTAGTTGTTGGTAGTGCAATTTGTCGAGAAATAACAAGAAGTTTAAAAGATAGACAAAATCCCGTCACAAATGTAAGTAAATTAGTAAGGAAACTAAAAAACAAAATTATATGAATTGGTTAAAAAAAACTTTAAAGTTTGGCGAAAAAATAAAAAGATTAATTAAAAAAAGGCCATCTAAAGTAGATATACAAAATAGTGAATGGACTTCTTGTTGCAAGGGACCAATACTTAAAAAAGACTTAGAGGAAAATTTGTGGGTTTGTGACATATGTAATAAACATCATAGAATAGATTGTAAACAAAGATTTGATATTTTTTTTGGAAAAAATAATTATGAGATTTTAAAAACACCTACTCCTTCAGACGATCCTTTGGAATTTGTAGACTCTGGACCTTATATAAATAAACTTAGCAAAGCTAGAAAAAGTACTGGTCAAAATTGTGCAGTTATGATTGCTAAGGGGAAGATAAATAATATTAATGTTACAGTTGGTGCGGTTAATTTCTTTTTTATGGGAGGTTCTATTGCAACAAGTGAAGGTGAAGCAATTATTTATGGAATTCAAAGTGCAATAGATAATAAAACACCATTTATTATGTTTACATGTGGAGGCGGTCAAAGAATGCATGAAAGTCCTTTAGCTCTTGCACAGATGACTAGAACCACGCTTGCAATAAATGAATTAAAAAAAAATAATTTGCCTTACATAGTTTGTTTTACTGATCCTACTGCAGGTGGAATCACGGCATCCTTTGCAATGCTTGGAGACATCCAAATCTCTGAACCTGGTTGCCTAATTGCATTTGCAGGTCGTAGAGTAATCGAAGGAACAGTAAAAGAAGAGCTGCCTGAAAATTTTCAAAAAGCAGAGCACGTACAATCTTGCGGTTTTGTTGATTCTATTGTGCATAGAAAAGAGCTAGCAAATAGTATTGGAATGTTAATCTCTATCTTGCTTAAGAACCAATCTGAGGTAAATAGTGATATAAACTATGAGACTCAAGGAAATAATATCCAAGATAGAGAAGCGTCATAGCAAAAAAATTGATCTTTCTCTAAATAGGACTTTCAATTTATTAAAAAAATTAGGTAACCCACAAAACAAACTAAATAATGTTGTAACTGTAGTTGGTACAAACTCCAAAGCCTCTATGGCTACAGCTCTAAGCGCAATTTTGAAAGAAGCTGGCTATAAATATAATTTATATACATCTCCTCATTTACAATCTTATACTGAAAGATTTGTTTTTAATAACAAAGAAATAAATGAAAACGATCTTGCAGATCTTCTGGGAGGTATTGACAAAATATTAGGAAATGATAGCGCAACAGTTTTTGAAATTTTAACATGCGCTTTTATAAAATATGCTGAATATTTTAAAGATAATATAAACATCATAGAAGCTGGTCTATTTCATAGATTTGATAGTACAAATGTATTTAAACAAAATATGCTTACTCTTTTAGGAGTAATTCATTTAGATCATTTAAATTGGTTGAATGACAAAACAATTGATGGGGTTATTTATGAAAAAACTGTGTCACTACCAAAATCAAACATATTCATAAACAAACAAATAAATTCAGAAATAAAAACAAAAATTGAAAAATCCTTAGTAGAAAATAAGTCAAAAAAATATTTTTTTGGTGATGATTTTAATGTCGCAAAACTGGAAAATGGTTTTACTCATTATCAAGATAATTTAGGTGAGATAATATTGCCTCAATCTAATTTAATTGGCGATCACCAAATTTTTAATATAAGCACTTCAATAGCCGCTTCTAGAAAAATATTTAATATATCTGATATTAATATCAAAAAAAGTATGAATAAAATGAGATTAAGAGGACGATTGGAAGAAATAAAGTCAGGTAAATTAAAAAGTTTAATAGGTAAAAATAGGCTTATAATAGATGGTGGGCATAACATTAATTCTGCAATTTCAATATCCAACTGGGTCAAGCAGCAAAATGAAAAAGTACATCTTATTTGCGGAATGATGAATGACAAACCTCACAAAGAGTTTGTTAATCAGTTTGAGAGTTTTGTAAATTCAATAACTCTTGTAGATATTCCAAATCAAGAAGGTTCGATATCCAAAGAAGAATTTAAAAAGAAACTTGGTAACAAAAATGTTCATACTGCTGAAAGCATTGAAGAGTCTTTGATAATGAATAATAAAGATGAAAATTGTATTTTTCTTTGTGCAGGAAGTCTTTATTTGGCTGGTGAAGTTTTAAATCTTAATTAAATATTTTCTTTAATCCAAGATACAATATTAGATTTTGTGGTTGCTCCAACTTTAGTTGCTTTAAGCTCACCACCTGAAAATAGTAACATGGTAGGAATTCCTCTTACTCCATACTTAGTAGGGGTATTAGGTTCATTATCAATATTATGTTTAGCAATTACCACTTCGGACATTTCGTTTGAAATTTCCTCTAGTATGGGTCCGATCTGTTTACATGGTCCACACCACTCTGCCCAAAAATCAACAATAACTGGCTTCCCAGCCTTGATAACTTCTGACTCAAAATTTTCATCTGTAACATTTACTGTTGCCATATATTTCTTATATAAAATTTTTTTTTATATTCAAGTTCTTAAATAATTTAAACAGTTTTATCCACATCAAATATTTTTATATTTTTTTTCAATTGACATTACGTAATTATTTAATTGATCGAGAAACTTTAAATTTGGCTCATTACCTTCATTAGTAAATTTATCTCTAAGATTGTCACATTCATGATAAAATTCTTTACAAGTCCACCATTTTTCCTTTTTTTCACTTAAAATTCTTTTAGCAATTTCCATCTTGATTTTCTTCAACATAGAGTCTGGTAAAACATGAGGCGCCTCTTGAAATATTATTTTTTTTCCAAATCCCACCATTCTTTGATCTTCGAATTTATCTAGCAATCTTAACTTATCATTCCATGGTGCTTCATGCCATTTTTGAAATAAATTAGTATCTTTGTTAGGTGTAAATTTTACATAAATACTTTCCTCTGGCTCTATATCTTCTTGAGATTTTGATTGCGCTTTTTCTTCTGCAATTTCTCTTAATGCAGTTAAGATATTCTCAGAAAATTTTTCATTTGTGTTTACAAGTTCTGCTCTTTTATTAATTAAAGAGACGTCCATAGCGCTATAAGGTTCAACCTTCATGCCATACTCCTTACCTATTATAATTGGTGCTTTATTAGACCTAATAGTTCTTAAAAATTTTGGTGTTTTTTTCATCTCAGATTTTAGTTCATTGATAGACATTTTTAGGAGAGGTTCGACATCAACTCTTAGATCGATAGCCTGCCCCCATTGATATGTTGGATGAATACAAAATTTCGGATGAAGAGGAGTACAAAGATAAAGTCTTGATTTTCCGTAAAAGTACTCATTAAGAGTAATAATCTTTTCTTTTTTTATTATTGTTTCAGTATCAAGCTTATTTGAAGTCTTTAAAAAATTACCCCATGTGTCTTGTTGTTTGTTCTTTATTAAACCTAAAACTTTATGAGTAAGTTCTGCATCAAATAAAGCGCTATGAGCTCCTTTAGTCTCAAAACCGTTCATCCTAGCTAAAGACTCTAATTTCATCACAGCGTTTCCTTTTTCATTAGTTTCAGTTTTCAATATGTTATTGTCTAAAGCAAAAGCACCACGAGCAATATTTAGTCCGTCATGTCTTTTGTTCGGGGATGAATTTGTAATGTATGGATATCTCAATCCTTTAAAAAACTCTTTTCTAATCATTTCATCATCAAAACCTATGTTAGACCAGCCTAAGAATATAGCGGGGCTCCATTTTTTAAATATATTCTCAACTTGAGATAACATTTGATAATGACTTAAATTTGCTTTTGTAAGCATATTAACATCAGTTTTGTTAACCAGGAGTGCCATACATTGAGGAATTTCTCCTTCTGGAAGCCTACATCTTAAATTAAATCTTTCTTTTTCTACTAAGTTTTGATCTACTAAAATTCCACCTATTTCAATAATACTTCCAAAGTCTGTACTAGAGCTTGAAGATTCTATATCCCAAATTACTATGTTCATAATTTTATAATTAATGCTAATTGGAAAGTGTAAAGGCTCGCATCTAAACAAGTAGCAAGTAAGTTTTTAGTACATTAATTTTTAACAAAGTCAAATAATTATTTATTTATTAAGTGATAAAATTTTTCAACTCTCTCAAGAAATTTGTTTTGAAAATTTATTAGTTCATTGCCTTCAATTTTAAAATCTTGAAATAATCTATCTACAGTACACAATAAAATTACACCTTGTGTAATATTAGAATTATAAACAGTATTGTGGGCTAAAGAATAAGCTCCAATTTGTAAAAAGTAATCCTCTATGTATTCTTCTTTTTTTGGTTTATTGCTTTGTTTAAAATCTAGAATTGATTCTTTGCCTTCGTAAACTCCTATACAATCTGCAGTACCCGCATATTTGCCAGGATAATATATTGTAGCTTCTGACCCCCATATCTCTAACAATTTATTTTTCAAACCATTATCAATAATTTCCTCTGCCATTTTTTTTGACTTATTGTTGTCTTCTAATAGTTCTTGATTTAGTTTTCCGTATAAAAACTGTTCTATATAAGAATGCATAGAACTTCCTCTTGCTGAGGCTTCTTTCTTAATTCTTTCTGCTTCAACAGTCCCTACTCTTTGTTTCCAAGCTAGAATTGCAGCTTTGTCTTCTTCGCTTTTAGTGGCTGACAAAATTGTTGTCACAGAAGGCAAATTTGATCCATCTAGAGAGTAATGTCTTGAACCATTTATCAAAGACCTTGTTGATTTTGGATAAGAAAATTTTGTGTTCCACTTCATCAAGTCATTTATAGAGCTATTTAAAATAATTTAAATTAGTTTTTAGCTTGTTTTGAAGTTGGTATATTTAATTTTTCAACATTCTCATTTTTTGACGCTATTTCAACTTGTTCGGGATCTTTAATATTTCCTAAGGTATTCATTATAGATCTTGCATCTCTTCCGAAACTATCAGTGGCTTGCATAGCTTGTTCTAGTTTTTTTCTAAGTTCTTTTATTCCATCAAAATGTTTTTCAAATCTTGAGCTTATATTTCTTAAATCATTATAAATTTGTGTAGCATGTTGCTGAACTTTTAGTGTTTGAAATCCTAAATGATAGGATTGTAATAAAGCAGACAAAGTGTTAGGGCCAGAAATTGTAACCTTATATTTGGTTCTTAATTCCTGTAAAAGCAGCTCTTTAGTTTTAGGGTCTCTGTAGCTAGAGAGTTCTGAGAATAATCCCTCGGTTGGAACATAAACTATTGCAAAATCTGTACTTTTCGGCGGTGCTATATATTTTGCGTTAACAGTTTTAGCTTTCAATCTAAACGCTGATGCTAAATCTTTTCTTGCCTCTGCTTGTGCATCTTTGTCATTGGCATTATATGCGTCATCAATCGCTTTATATTTTTCAACAGGCCAGTGACTATCAATTGGCAACATGACATCTTGAAGCTTAATAGCGAACTCTACTGTTTCTGAGGTGTCTTCTTTCATTTTAGCATTCGCGACATATTGAGATGCTGGTAACAAATCTTTTAGGAGTGCACCTAATCCAAATTCCGCAAGAGTTCCGTATGATTTTACCCCACTTAAAATTCTACTAAAGTTATCTTGACTTTTATTTAATTCGCTTACTTGTTGATTAAAAACTGATACTTTTTCATCAACTTTTGTAAGAGCTCCTGTCATATCTTTTGCTATTTCTTTACTCATTGACCCAAAAGATTGACTAAACGTATTTTTTAAAGAACTTAATTCATCTTTAAAAAGTTGTTCATTATTGACTGGATCAGGATGTTTACGCTTGATTAGAAATAAAATTGCTAAAAAATTAGCAAGAAGCGAGATAATAACTAAAATTGTAAGTAACGAATCCATGCCTATACTATACAATTTTATCAAGTTTATTTATAATATTAAAAACACTTTTTTTTTTTTGGCTTTTTTGGGAAATCATTAAACATGCTTGAGATTTAAGTATAACTCCGTCTTTTAATATTCTTAAATTATTAGCTCTTAAAGTTTCACCTGTAGAGGTGATATCTGTTATAATTTCTGAAGAACCTGTGAATGGATATATTTCTGTTGCACCAAGACTTTTTACAATTTTAAATTGTGTAACACCCCTTTCAAACATAAAATTCGTTGTTAAATTTGGATACTTTGTTGCTACTCTTAATCTAGTTTTTTTTTTTTCTTTAAACTCGAATGCAATTTCCTCCAAATCAGCTATTGTTTGAACATCAATCCAATCATCAGGAATAGCAATTACTAAATTGGCTTTACCAAAAGTATATTTTTTTTTCACTATTATTTTTTTTTGCACATTAATTGCACTTTCTTTTAATAAATCAAACCCTGAAAAACCAATATCCAAAGTTCCATCTCCTAATCTTTCAACAATTTCTCTTGCATGTAAGTAGGTAATATTTATATTTTTATATCCTTTTAAAGATCCTAATAAGTCTCTTTCTCCTCTTTCGGATATAAGTTTTAAATTATTTTTAGAAAAAATATTTAATATATCTTTTCTTAATCTACCTTTACTGGGAATTCCAATATTAATCATTTAAGTTTATAGCTGCTCCAACTGCTGGTATTTTTTTATTCGATCCAAGATCACCAATAAGATTATCGTATCGTCCGCCATTAATAATGTTAATTTTATTTGATTTAATCTTAATATCAATTTTGAATACTAAACCTGTGTAATATTCTAATTGTCTTCCAAAAGAAGCTGAATATTTTACTTTTAATCTTGAAAATTTATTTTTAGAGATTGGGAAATAATTTTTTTCTACTCTTAAATTAATTTTATATTTTTTAAAAAAAAGATTTAATTTGTTAAATGCTTCGCTGATTGGACAATCTATTTTTAGAAACTCTTTTATTATTTTTACGACATTTTTGCCTTTTTGTGGTCTTCTTGGATCATTTATCTTATTATTAAATCTGTTTAGAATCTCATTTAGTGACCTTCCAGCAATAACTTTTGATTGTTTTTGTTTAAGCATTACTTCATATTTTTTTTTATCTATTTCAACAATTGTTGGATCTACATCAGAATTAGTTTCTAGCCTTTTTAACAAATCGTTAAAATATTTTTCTCTCCAAAAATGTCTTTGTAGTCTCAATCTCCATCTTTTAGGAATATCCAATTTATTCAATAGAAGTTTAAATATTTCGATATTTCCGATAGTCAAAACACCCGATGAAAATTTTACTTTTGATAATGATTTAACTGCTGTGTTAATAATTTTTTTATCGTCATCTTTTTCTTTGTTAGAGCCTATAATTTCAAAACCAATTTGATTTCTTATTATATTATCTGATAATCTTTGAGTTTTTCTAAAAGCTTGTCCACTGTAGAAAACTTTTTTGGATGCTTTATTTTTCTCATTTAAATATTTTAGACATGATGCAATTGTTAAGTCTGGTCTAAGACAAATTTCATTACCTTTCTGATCATTAAAAGAGAAAATGAAACGTCTAAATGACTCACCAGATCTTTCAACAATATGATTAGTTTCTATTACAGTATCTAAATTAATATACTTAAAACCTTCTGATTTTATCAATTTTAATATATTTTCAGATAATTTTTTTGATTTCATTAACCATGTTCTCATATTTAATATTAGTTTCCTTCCCAGTTCTAAGATCTTTTATTTTGACTTCTGAGTTTTTAATTTCTTCTTCACCAGCGAAAATTACACATGGAGAACTAATTCTATTAGCGTATTCCATTTGTTTTTTTATTTTTCCCTCACCAGGATAAATCTCTGAACTGATATTTTCTGATCTAAGTTTCTTTAGTATTTCTATATATTTTTTCATATTGTTTTGATCAAAGACACTAATCATTACAGGGCGCGTAACTTTTAAATCAAATTCTTTTTTTTGCATCAGTGCAAACACAAGTCTATCTATACCCACTGATATGCCAGTTGCTGGATAATCAAGATTACCAAAATTGCTTACTAAATTATCGTATCTCCCTCCACCACCTATTGATCCAAATTGAATAACTTGTCCCTTTAAATTTTTTACACTAAAATTTAGATTAACTTCAAATATTGGGCCTGTGTAGTACTCTAAACCTCTTACTACCGAAGGATCAAATTTATAGTTATCAAATTTATAATCTTCAAAGATTTTTATTATTTGTTTTAAATCCTCGCTCTGAGGTGAGTTAATATTTAAAGAGCTTTCAATAACTTCTATTTGTTTATCGTCTAATTCTGCCCCTTTTGTATAATCTCCTGATTTATCTTTTCTACCTTCGCCCAGTAATTTTTTTACCTCTGTCCACCCTAACCTATCTATTTTATCTAAAGCTCGAAGGATTATAGAAATCTTTTCCTGAGACTGAATTTTTAGTTTTTTAAATAATTCATCTGTAATTTTCCTAGATGATATTTTGACTATGTAATCATCATTAGTTAAGCCACAATTTTCTAAAATTTCTGAAATCATTACACACAGCTCTGCATCAGCTTGTAAATTTTTTGTACCAACATAATCAGCATCGAACTGAAGAAACTCTCTATATCTTCCTGGCCCAGGTTTTTCATTTCTCCAAACGGTTCCTAATTGATAACGTTTAAAAGGTTTTGGTATTTCATTAAAATTTTTTGCAACAAATCTTGCCAAGGGTGCTGTTAAATCATAACGTAAAGACAACCACTTGTTTTCGTCTTTAAAAGAAAATACACCTTCTCCAGGTCTTTCTTTATCAGGTAAAAATTTACCTATACTTTCAGTATATTCAAAACTTGGAGTTTCAAGATATTGAAAGCCATACTTAACCATTACCTCTTTAATCTTTGAAATTATGAGGTCTCTGATTAAAAGTTCTTTTTCTTTTCTATCTTCAAAACCTGAAGGTAATTCTTTTAGAGGTTTGATTTTTTTTTGTTTTTCCATTTTTTGGTACACGGGGACAGATTCGAACTGTCGACCTTCGGTTCCACAAACCGCTGCTCTAACCAACTGAGCTACCCGTGCTCCTATCTTTGTTTTATACTAATTGTGGATATTTTTAAATTTATATAATGATTAAATAGCTAGCGTGCAGCCAGCATGCAAATGGTGTCTGTGAGATAATGTTAAACTATTAATAATCTTAATCATTGCGATTTAATTAACAGTTTAATCAAAAAAATCAACAATTGATTGTATAGGAACAAAATCAGCTTTTAAGCTTGCTTATCCCTATACAATTATTTTGATGAATTAGAATTAAGAGGTTTTTTGCAGTTTTACTGCGGCAGGACCTTTTTCTCCGTCTTCAACTTCAAATGTAAGCTCGTCACCTTCGTTTAAGAATCTTAAACCTGCTTCTCTTACAGCTGAAGCATGTACGAATACATCTTTTTCTTTGTCTTCACGCTCAATGAAACCATACCCTTTTTTTCCATTGAACCACTTTACTTTACCTTTTAGACTCATTTTACTCTTTCGTTAGTTATTATACTTAAGCTTATTAAGCTTTAACGGGTTGTTATTAGATTTCTAAATTTAATGCAAGCAATTTAAATTGACTTAATGTCACTTTGGTGGTGGCCTTGGTAAGAATCGCACTTACGACACATACCTTTTCAGGGTACTGCTCTACTACTGAGCTACAAGGCCATTAAAATCTAAATATGATACGCCCTTTTGTTAAATCGTAGGGAGTAACCTCTACNGTAACGTTNTCTCCTTGCAAAACTCTAATTCTATTTTTTCTTAGCTTTCCTGCAGTGTGAGCAGTTACAACATGGTTGTTTTCTAACTTTACTCTAAACATTGCATTAGGCAAAAGATCAATAACTTTTCCTTTAAATTCTAAAGAGTCTTGTTTTGACAAATACTATTCTCCTATTCTTAATTTAACTGATTTAGCGTGTCCATCTAAACCTTCATAAGTTGCAAGATTTATAACTTTTTCACCAATAGTTTCAATACCCTTTTTTGATAAATTTATGTAAGAAATTCTTTTAAAAAAATCAAAAACAGATAGTCCACTAAAAAATTTTGCGGAAGAATGTGTTGGTAAAGTATGATTGCTACCTGCACAGTAATCCGTTACCGCCATTGCTGAGTACTTTCCTGTGCATATAGAGCCCGCATTTTTAATATTTTTTAAAATAGATTTATAATTCTCCATGCTAAGTTCTAAATGCTCTGGTGCAATAATATTTATTATATCCGAAATTTTTTTGTCTGTGTTTGCAAAAATAAACAAACCATTTTTATTTAAACTACCAGATGCAATTTTTTTGCGTGGTAAATTTTCTAATTGAATTTTTAATTCTTTTTGAACTTTATCAATTAACTCTTTATTTTTTGAAATAAGTATACATTGAGCATTGATATCGTGTTCTGCTTGGCCTATTAAATCAGCTGCAACCCATTTCTCATTTGACTTTTTGTCTGCAACAACTGTTATTTCTGATGGACCAGCTATCATATCGATTCCTACTTCTCCAAAAACTATTTTTTTTGCTGCAGCAACATAAATATTACCAGGTCCAACTATTTTATCTACGCGTTGAATTGTTTTTGTTCCATAAGCAAGAGCAGCTATAGCTTGAGCACCACCTATTCGATAAATTTCTTTTACACCACATTTTTTTGCTGCATATAAAACAGCTGCACTTTGGTTTTTATCTCTAACTGGATTTGCAATTACAATTCTTTTTACACCAGCAAGCATTGCGGGAATTGCATTCATCAAAACTGTTGAAGGAAAACTTGCATTTCCGCCTGGAATATAAATTCCAACCGAGTTCAATGGTTTATACTTATAATCAATTTTATTATTTAAGTTATCTGAAAATTTTATATCTTTTGACTTTTGTTTTTTATGAAATTTTAAAATTCTTTGGTATGCAAAATCTATAGATTTTTTAACATTTGGATTTAAACTTTTTATAATTTTAGAAATACTACTATAATTAGAATTAATTCTTTTATTTTTATTAAATCTGAACTCATATTTCAGTACAGCTTTATCTCCATTTTTTTTTACATCCAGAACAATTTTTTTTGCTACATTGTAATCTTTATTAGAGAAAACCGATCTTTTGTTGATTTTTTTTAGTAATTCTTTTTGAAAATTTTTACCGTTTGCATTTAATCTAAGAATCATTTTTAATTTCCTTCAAATCTTCAAGTGTAACTTCTATAATTTCTGAGGATAAGGTTATAAAGCCATTATCTGAAAATAACAAATTAAATTCGTAACCTTTTTTAGTTTTAATAGTATCGATAGCAAGGAGTGTTAGGCTCTCTTCGATTGAATATTGGTTTATATTTTTAGACTTTGCATTATCAATAAATTCAAATTTACAAATACTTAGTATTTTTTTCTTATTTTTGGATTTAATTGAACTTCTCTCTAAAGATAATAGAAAAATCTTGTTTTTTTTTAGAAATTTAATGTCAGAAATTTTTAATTTAGATTTGTGACAATATAAAGAAATAAGATTTAATCCATTTAAATCTCTTGCTAATATTTTAGCTAAATATTTCTTAGACATTATTTTTTAATTTAATTTTAATGCCTAATTTTTTTAATTTAGTTGACAAATTTTCATAACCTCTTAAGCCATGATAAATTCTTGAAATTGTTGAAGACCCCTCAGCTGATATTGCTCCTAGTATTATTGAAAAAGTGGTTCTTAAATCTGAAGAAATACAATCTGCTGATTTCAATTTTTTTTGACCAATAATAAAAGCTTTGTTTTTTTTTATAGAAATTTTTGCACCCATTCGCTTTAACTCAGGCACAGCCATAAATCTATTAGAGAATATTGTTTCTTCAATCATACTTTTACCTGGTACCTGAGTTAAAACCGCAAGTAAAATTGGCATGTTATCTGTTGCAAATTGTGGCCAAGGGCCAGTTTTAATCGATACAGATTTTAATCTTTTACCGTGTGAAAGTATTATAGAATTGTGATTCATTACTATTTTATATCCAATTTTTTTTAAGATGTTTAATTCCGCGTTTAAATAATTGGGATTAATATTTTTTACTTTAATCCTTCCATTAGTTACAGCTCCTACACATAAATAACTAAAAGCTTCAATTCTGTCACCTATGATAGTATGTTCACCATCTATTAATTCATGAACTCCAATAATTTTTATTGATCTTTTGCCAATAAATTTTATTTTTGCTCCTGAATTATTTAAAAATTTAATCAAATCTTTTACCTCTGGCTCTATTGATATATTTTTAATTATATGCTCACCACTTATTAATACTGAGGCCATTATCAAATTTGAGCTACCTGTAACAGTAACTTTTGGAAATTTGTAAATATTTCCTTTCAATCCATTCTTTGAGTAAATATTAACATAACCCTTGCTTAAAGTGTTCACAGCACCAAGACTTTTAAATCCTGAGAGATGCCATGATGTATCTCTAATACCAAGTGCACAACCCCCACCTAAAGCAACTTTAATTTTATTTTTTGGATATCTGGCTAATAGAGGTCCCATTGTCAAAACTCCTGCTCTCATTGTAGAAACTAAATTATAAGGAACAACTAATTTATGTCTTTTATTATTTGTGATTTTTATAATTTTTTTTTCCTTTATAAGTTCAACTTTAGCACCCAAAGAAATCAATAGATCTTTCATAGTTAAAACATCTTTTACGAAAGGTACGTTTTTTAAAATAACTTTTCTTTTAAAAAGTATTGAAGCTGCCATTAAAGGTAGACAAGAATTTTTTGCACCGCTAATATTTATTTCACCTTTAACAGCTTTATTAGGGCCATTGATTGTATAACTTTTCATTATTTAGATTTTGCAAGAGTAATTCCAACTTGACCTTGGTATTTCCCTTTTCTATCAGAGTAAGAAACTTCTGGTTCATCTCCCTTAAAAAATAATATTTGTGCAGCACCACTGTTCGCATACAATTTTATAGAATTACTCGTGTGGTTAGAGAATTCTAAGACTAAATTACCATGCCAACCAGCCTCTAAAACTGTCGGGGGCGTGCCAAGTCCGCATCTTGCATAAGTTGATTTTGCAGTAACCAGCCCTGTAATATTTCTCGGCATTTTGAAATATTCTAGACTACTAGCCAGTGCAAAAGAATTTGGCGGTATAAGTATAAATTCTTCTCCTTTAACTGTAACAAAATTATCCTCACTAAAATTTTTTGGATCTGCTGTAGCCCCTTTAATGTTAGTGAAGATTTTAAATTCAGAACCACATCGTAAGTCATACCCAAACGAATTAAGACCATGACTTATGCCTTTGGACACACTTTCATTAATAAAAGGGGAAATCATTTCCTCTTCTTCTGACAATTTTATTATTTGCTTATCATTTAGGATCATTTTTTTTCTTTGTTTTTTTTAAAATTTTTCTTTTTTTCAAATTTTGTCGTAATGCCCTTTCTAAATCAACCTTTGAGGGCTTCCTTTTACTGATCATTTTTTTTATTTTTTTTGAGGATTTGTTAAATGTTCAAGCGTGACTACTTGGTCTATAGGGATGGTTTTGTCTTCTTTTTTTTTATCTAAGCCAGACTTAAGTTGTTTTTTTGCTCTTTTCTCTGCAAGCTTTTTTTCTCTTTTAGCTTGCTTCTCCATTGCTTTAGCGCTTCTTGTTGATTTATAATCGTAGTGAATTCCCATAAATATTTTAATTATAATGTAATAAAAAAAAAAATTAAGGCAATAATTTGAAAAATCTAAAGTTTTACACTATTTTAAATATACGCCCTTGTAGTTTTAGTGTTAAAACAGGCCCTTGGTAAGGGTCAGTCATGAGTTAGATTCTCATCGAGGGCACCGTTATTTAGAATAAATTATTTTTCTCAAAAAAAAGCCCATAATTAACAAAATTATAAAAGCAACTATAGGTAAATAAATCTCTTTTGATAGTAGCATTTCAAAAAATGTAGGTGGTAGGCTATTTTCGTTGATTATTTTTTCTACACCACTTCCTAAAGAGACAACTATAAACAACTGTGGTGTCATTCCTATGAGTGTGCCAAAGAAATAATTTTTATTTTTTACATTAAATATCGCAGGGATGGTATTAGCAATTGCAAAAGGTATTCCGCCAATAAACCTATATACTAAAAAATAAAAAAACTCATTTTTTTTAAATAAATCTTTCAAAAAGAACATTTTTTTTGGAAATTTACTCTCGATTAAATCCTTAAAAAAAAATTTAGTGATAATATAAAGAATAAGAGCTCCTATTGAGATTGAGACTACAACAACTAAAGTTCCTACCCATTTACCAAAAATAAATCCAGATAATAAGGCTACAGGTGAACCAAACCCGAGCAACATTACCCATAAAACAACGCCAAAGAAAAAAGTAATTACAGTTATTAAATAGTTGTTATTTCTTAAATTTATTAAATAATCTCTATTATTTTTAATAAACTCATAACTAGTTAATTCATTTAAAGTAAATTTATTAAAGAAAATAATTAAAAATGCAGATATTAGGAATAGATAAGTAATTCCTAAAATAATTTTAATTTTTTTTGCTTTTTCCATTGTAATTAATGTAGTAAAATTTCCTGTACTTATACATATATATTTTCTATAAATACCAAAATTTTAAAAAAATTTAAGTACTATCTATGAAAAGAACTTATCAACCTAGTAGACTTGTTCGAAAAAGAAGACACGGTTTTAGATCAAAAATGAAAACAAAAGGTGGTAGAAAACTTCTTGCTAGAAGAAGAAAAAAAGGCCGAAAAAAATTGACTGTTTAATGGATGTAAAAATCTTAAGTCTTTCAAAAAATTCTGATTTTCAAAATATTTTGACTGGAAAAAAAATTAACAATAATTTTTCAACAATTTTTTTTAAAAAAATATCTAACAAAAATAATAAAAAATTAAATCTAAGTATTGTCACCAAAAAAAAGCTCGGTAATGCCGTAAAAAGAAACAAGATAAAAAGGAGAATTAGAAATATAATGATTTTTATCGTTAAAAATATCAACATTAATTTAAATTACTCATATTTAATTATTGCCAAAAAAACTGTTTTAGAAAAAAAATATGATGATATTAAAGACAAAATACTTAATGATTTTAAAAATATAATATGACCAGACTGTTTATTAAATTCTTAATTAAATTAATAAAAATGTATAAATATTTAATATCCCCGATATTGGGTAATAATTGTAGATATTTACCAACTTGTTCAGATTATTTTATAGATTGTTTAGAATATCATGGATTATTTAAAGGATTTTACATGGGAATTAAACGATTGATAAGTTGTCATCCTATTAAATTTCTAGGTGGTGGTGAAGGTTATAAACCATTAAAAAAATAGTTATGGACACAAAAAATATAATAGCAGCGATTTCATTAAGTATTGCAATAATAGTTCTTTGGAGCTTATTTTTTCAACCTGTGCCGGATGACTCAACAGGATTAGGAGAAAGTGAAAAGAAATTACTTAATTCAAGTGATATGCCTACGATTGATAATGAAAAAAAAGACGAGATTTTATCACGAAATGATGCCTTGCAACTAAGTGAAAGGATTTATTTTGAGAATGAGAGTATAAAAGGATCTATATCTTTAAAGGGTGCAGCTATTGATGATTTAACCTTTAAAAAATTTAAAGAAAAATTAGAGTCTGACGAAAAGGTAGTTTTATTGAATCCTAAAGATACATCTCTAGGTTATTATGTTGAATCAGGTTGGGTTACAAGTAACAAAAATATTGATCTACCAAATAATAACTCTTTGTGGAAGGTTGATGGTAACTCAAAACTTTCAGAAAAAAATGATGTAAAAATTATATGGGAAAATAAGCAAGGTTTAATATTTGAAAAAATTATTAGCATAGATAACCAATACTTGTTTACTGTTAAACAAAATATTAAAAACAGAACAAGCAATATTTATAATTTCTATCCTTATGGGCAAATTATAAGAAAAGAGTTACCAGAAATTATTGATTTTTTTATTTTGCATGAAGGCCCAATTGGAGTTTTTGATCAACAATTAGTAGAAAAAGACTATAAAGATATTATTGACAAAAAATTCTCAAAAAATGCAAACGAAGGATTTTTAGGTATCACAGATAAATATTGGCTGACAAGCTTAATACCAGAAAAAAATAAGAAATTTAGGGCAGACTTTGAATACAAAGAAAAATTTAAAGTCAATTTTGTAGAGACTGAGCCGATTGAAATTCAACCAAATGGACAAATAAATAGTGAGATAAAAATAATAATTGCCGCAAAAGAGGTTGGGGTAATAGATGGATATAATGACAGTTTAAATCTTACGAAATTTGACCTTGTTATAGATTGGGGTTGGTTTTATTGGATTGTTAAACCACTTTTTTTTCTTAACGATTACTTTTTTAAACTTGCCGGTAATTACGGTATTGCAATTATATTGATTACTGTTTGCCTAAGACTGGCTTTCTTTCCTCTTAATAATTATGCTTTTAAATCCATGTCTAAAATGAAGGTACTACAACCAGAGATGGCCAGATTAAAAGAAGTTCATAAAGATGATAAAATGAAACTACAGCAAGCGATGATGCAATTATACAAGAAAGAAGGAGTAAATCCAGTCAGTGGTTGTTTGCCAATACTTATATCAATACCTTTTTTCTTTGCAATTTACAAAATGCTTTTTGTTACAATTGAAATGAGACATCAGCCTTTTTTTGGTTGGATAAAAGATTTGTCAGAAAAAGACCCTACTTCAATATTTAATTTATTTGGTTTAATACCATGGGACCCGCCTTCTTTTATGATTATTGGAGCTCTACCAATTTTGATGGGATTAACAATGTGGTTACAACAAAAATTAAATCCAGCGCCACAAGATGAAATACAAAAAAAAATATTTATGTTCTTCCCCTTATTTTTGACAATCATACTAGCTCCTTTTCCATCAGGCCTTGTATTATACTGGACTGCAAATAATATTCTTACCATGGCGCAACAGTATGTGATTATGAAAAAAACTACTGTGAAAACCGCTTCATAAATGGAAATAGAAAAAATCCTACCAAAAGATGGGCCTCCTTTAGATGAGGTTAATAAATATATTGAGAAATATAAAGATGAATTAATAGTAATTAAATATGGAGGTAACGTATTTATCGATAGAGAAATTTTTAATAATTTTATAAATGACTTAAAAATATTAAATGAATTAAAACTTTCAATTATAGTGGTTCATGGTGGAGGGCCAAGAATAAAAAGAGAGTTAGATAAATCTAAAATAGAGTCAAAATTTATCAGAGGCTTAAGAGTAACGGATGAAAAAATTATAAATATAGTTGAAAATGTTCTAATAGATTTTAATAATGATATAGTTGATTCACTTAAAAAAAAAGGATCAAAAGCTATATCAATCAATACAAAAAATAATAATATTATTGATGTTGAGCCTGAGGCAAAAGAATTGGGTTTTGTAGGCATACCAAAAAAAATTAATATTGACTTTATTAATAAATTGCTAAGTGAAAATTTAATACCAATAATTTCTCCGTTAGGTTTGGGAAAAAACCGTCAAACTTATAATATTAATGGGGATACTGCAGCAGGAGCTATTGCAAAATCTTTAAAATCAAAAAGATTGCTTTTAATGACTAATGTTGAGGGGGTTTTGGATAAGAATAAAAAACTTATACAAGAAATTTCCTCATCTAAAATTTTGGAAATGATTAAAGATGAAACTATAACTGAAGGGATGATACCTAAGATCAACACTTGCCTAGACGCTGTTAATAATGGAGTAACAGCTGTAGCGATAATCGATGGTAGAAAAAAACACTCAATTTTATTTGAAATTTTTTCAGATAAAGGATCTGGAACATTAATTAGAAAATGAAAAATTTGAATAAAATGAAATACTTATTACTAGATCTCGATGGAGTGTGTTATGGGAAACATAATAATTATTCATTGGAAAAAGTATTTGGTCAAGTATCAAATCGTATGACACAATTTATTTCTGAGAGATTAAATATCAATCGAGACAAAGCTAAAAAATTACAAACTGATTATTTTTATAAATATAATACAAGTTTAAATGGACTAATGATTCATCATGATATACCGCCTCAAGAATTTTTAAAATACGTACACACAATTGATCTATCTTTTATGAAAGAGGATAAAATAATGAGAGAGGAACTTATCAAGTTAGATATGGAGAAATTTATATTTACCAATGGAAGTGCTGAACACGCAGAAAATATATTAACTCATTTAGGTGTGTATGATCTTTTTGGAAGAGATAAAATATTTGATATACAAGATGCCGGTTATGTACCAAAACCTGAGGCAAAAACTTTTGATTTGATGCTTAATAAATTTAAGATAAATCCAAAGGAGACTATTTACATTGAAGATATTGCAAAAAATTTAGGTATTGGTCACGAAAGAGGATGTTATACAGTTTGGCTAATTAATGATGAACATTTTGGTAAGATGAACTCCGATAAAGATTATATTTCTCATAAAATTGAAAATCTGTCTTTATTTCTTAAGGAAATAAGGTTATTAAAAACCAAATAAATTATGTCTTTAGAAAAAATTATTAATGATGCATGGGAAAATAAGGATCAAATCAGCCCTAATGCAGATCAAGAACTTAAAGATGCAATAAATCAAATAATTGCAGACTTAGATAGTGGAGCAGTTAGAGCTGCTGAAAAAATAAATGATCAATGGATTGCTCATCAACACATTAAAAAAGCAATAATGCTAAGTTTTAGAATATATCCAATGGAAAATCTAAATGGCCCTTATAGTAGTTGGTATGACAAAGCTCATTTACTAAAAGGTAAAACTGCTGGTTGGACAAAAGAAGACCATGAAAAAGCTGGCTTTAGAATGGTTCCTAATTCTCCAGTAAGGAAAGGTTCTTTTGTTGGAAAAAATGCTGTGTTAATGCCTTGTTATGTAAATATAGGCGCATACATTGATGAAGGAACGATGATAGATACATTTGCAAGAGCAGGCAGTTGTTGTCAAATTGGAAAAAATTGTCATATATCTGCAGGCTCAGGTGTTGGGGGTGTTTTGGAACCAGCCCAAGCATTACCCACAATAATTGAAGATAATGTTTTTTTAGGAGCAATGTCTGAAGTAGTTGAAGGTGTGATTGTTGGTGAAGGATCAGTTTTAAGTATGGGAATGTATATTGGTCAATCAACTAAAATTGTAGATCGTAAATCGGGAAAAATAACTTATGGTAAAATACCTCCTTATTCAGTTGTTGTACCAGGGACTTTACCGGATAAAAATAATTCATCGGCAGCATCCTTGTATTGCGCAGTAATAATTAAACAGGTTGACGAAAAAACAAGATCCAAAACTTCAGTGAACGATCTTTTAAGAGAATAAAAAATGCAAAAAATAAACGAACTTAATTTAGCTAAAGAGCTAATTAGATTTCCATCTATAACACCAATTGATGCAGGTATTGTGAATTTCCTTAAAAAAAAATTAATTAAACTAGGTTTTAAAACCAATGTAATTACATTTAAAGATAAGAAGCATAAACCAGTAAAAAATTTGTATGCAAGAATAGGTAATAGAAGTCCAAATTTTTGTTATGCCGGGCATTTAGATGTTGTGCCTCCAGGTAATTTAAATGACTGGACTGTGAACCCATTTAAACCAAAAGTTAAAAATGGTCATTTGGTTGGTAGGGGTGCTAACGATATGAAAAGTTCAATTGCGGCTTTTGTATCTGCTGTAAGTGTTTTTCTAAATAAAAATAAGAATTTCAAAGGTTCAATAAGTTTTTTAATAACAGGAGATGAAGAAGGCGATGCAATAAATGGCACAAAAAAGGTAGTAGATTATTTAAAGAAAAAAAGAGAGAAAATAAACTTTTGCTTAGTTGGAGAGCCAACAAATCCTAATAAATTGGGTGAGATGATTAAAATTGGTAGAAGAGGTAGTTTGACTGGGAAAATAGTTATAAATGGTATCCAGGGACATGTTGCTTACCCTCAACGAGCAAACAATCCATCAACGACGATCGTAGAAATTTTAAAAAAATTAAAAGATATTAAGTTTGATAACGGTACCAAAAATTTCCAGAAAACTAATTTAGAAGTGACCAGGATCAATATAAATAATCATATAGATAATGTTATTCCCTCTTACGCAGAAGCTACATTTAATATACGTTTTAATAATAAACATTCTTCTAATTCTTTAAAGAAAAAACTAAATGCTATTTTAACAAGAATATGTAGAAAGAAAAAAACTAAATATAAGATTGAATACAAAGTATCTGGGGAGGCATTTTTTTGTAAACCAAATAGTTTTGTTTATAAAATTCAGAATATAATTAAAAAAAATACTAAAATTAAACCTAAACTATCAACATCTGGTGGTACATCTGATGCAAGATTTATAAGAAAAATATCACCTTGCCTTGAATTTGGTTTAGTTGGTAAAACTATGCACAAAATTGATGAGGCAGTATCCTTAAAAGATTTAAAAAAATTAACAAAAATTTACTCAGAAATATTAGAAGAATATTTTAAGTGAATACAGCGATAATAACTTCAGATTCCTCAGAGGATCATATTACTGGTGACGGTCACCCTGAACAACCAAAAAGAGTTTCAGCTGTCATTAATAAATTAAGGAAAAGAGATAACCTTTTATGGATTAAATCAGAAAAATTTGATCAAAAAATATTAAAAAAGGTACATGGATCAGACTATATTGAGAGTGTAAAAAGCTCATTTCCATCTAGTGGTTTAAAATTTTTGGACGGAGACACTATTATTTCTCCCGGAAGTAAGAAAGCAACATATGACGCTGTAGGTTCTATAATTAAAGCTGTAGACGGTGTGGAGACAAAAAAATTCAAAAACGCGTTTTGTGCTGTAAGACCTCCTGGACATCACTCTGAAAAAAATAAAGCTATGGGTTTTTGTATTTTTAATAATGCAGCTATAGGAGCTCAATACTTAATTGAAAAATACAATTATAATCGTATTGCTATAATAGACTTTGATGTTCATCATGGAAATGGCACTCAAGACATTTTTTACAACAATAAAAAAGTTTTATATATCTCAACACATCAATATCCTTTCTATCCCGGCACGGGGTCTGAAAATGAGAAAGGTAAGTTTAATAATATATTTAATATACCTTTGCCAGCAGGTACATCGTCTGAAAATTATTTTGAAGCGTATAACCATGTACTAAAAAAAATTTATCAATTTAGACCCGAGTTTTTGATATTTTCAGCAGGTTTTGATGCTCACCAAGATGATCCCTTAGCACAATTCAAATTAAAATCAGGAGATTTTTATGAAATTACAAGAAGAACACTTCTTACAGCAAATAAATATATTAATAAAAAAGTAGTCTCTATTTTGGAAGGTGGTTACGATTTAAATGCTTTAGCAGAAAGCGCTGATGAACACATTAAAGCATTACAGCAAAATTAATAAAATTACATATTGAAAATTAAAAAATAATAACCATATAAAATATTGTGTTGCCTAATGGGACACTAAAGTAACCTTGCTAACAAAGGAGGAAAAATGACAAGTAAGGACCTATCAATCTTTAACTCATTAAGACCATTTTCTGTAGGTTTTGATGATATGTTTGAGCAATTTGAAAATATGTTAGGTAATGGCGGTTTGACAACGCAGTCAAATTATCCACCATACAACATTAGAAAAACTGGTAAAGATAAGTACTCAATTGAGGTAGCTCTTGCAGGATTTAACAAAAAAGATGTGGAAGTTGAATATGAAGACAATCTTTTAATTGTAAGAACTAAAAAAATTGAAAAATCTGATGACACTGTCAAAAATGGAGAGATCATCCATAAAGGAATATCTCAAAGACAATTTACTAGATCATTCAAATTAGCTGAAGATGTAAAAGTTGGTGAGGCTAATTTAAAAGATGGGCTTTTAACTATTGATTGCGAAAAAATAGTTCCAGAGTTTAAGAAAAAAAAGCTTATACAAATTAAATAAGTCAACCTTGCTTGTGGGGATCTACCCCACAAGTTAAAAACATCCTTTTGTAGTATATCCTATCACAAAATCACTCTCATCAATTTCAAATTTTCTTTGACACTTAATCCCGTATTTTTTAGAAATATAGATCATAGTACCTGGTGCTTCGGGTTCTCCCTCATTTGGCCCGATTAAATCAGGATTTCCGAATTCAGCTATTAATAAATCTTTTTTTTTATTTAAAAATTTCTCTAAATATTCATCTTCTTTCTCAATTAATTGGTCGGCTTTATTTTGAACGGTTGTGCAGTTAGAAAAAAAAATAAACGAAAAAAAAATAAATAGATTAATTATTTTTTGCATATTTTAATTTTATCACAACTGTGATTATTAAAAATAAACTTATAGTTGAATATTGTGAATAAAGAAAAGTTAATTAAGGAATTATTTTATTATTCTGCTAGTTTTCTATTTTTGGAGGTTAAATGTTAGACAAATATTTCGAATACAAAAAACATAAGACAAATTTTAAAACTGAGGTCATAGCGGGGATTACTACCTTTCTTACAATGGCTTATATAATGTTTTTAAATCCTTTTATTTTATCAGGCGAATTTGCTGGTCCAGAAAAAGGATTTTTTGATTTTGGCGCAGTTTTTACCGCCACAATTTTAGCAACAGCACTAGCTTGTTTCATAATGGCTTTTTATGGAAAAACTTGGCCTATTGGTCTAGCGCCTGGAATGGGTATAAATGCTTTTGTTGCTTTTGGGGTTGTTGCGGGTATGGGTTATACCCCGCAGGCTGCTTTAGGAGCAGTTTTAGTTGCTGGGGTATTGTTTTTAATTATATCTTTAACGCCTTTAAGAGCATGGCTGATAAATTCAATCCCTAAGAGTTTAAAGTTAGGTATCGGCGCAGGAATTGGATTATTTTTGGCCATAATAGGATTGGAAATTATGGGTGTTGTTGGGGATCATCCTGTTACGCTTGTAACACTTGGAGATTTAAAAAACCCTTTAGTACTTTTAGGATGTTTAGCTTTTGTAGCAATGGTTGTTCTTGAAAAATTAAAGGTAAAAGGAAATATTATAATTGGAATTATTGCATTTAGTATAATTGCATGGGTTACGGGCTTAGCAAAGTTTAATGGAGTAGTAAGTTCACCTCCTCCAATGACTTATTTGTTTGACTTTGATTTAAAAGCTGCATTATCAGCAAGTATGTCAACTGTGGTTTTTACACTATTATTTATTGATTTTTTTGACACCGCAGGAACCCTTACATCTGTGGCTAATGTAGCTGGAAAAGTAGATAGCAAAGGTAGAGTTACAGACATAAACAAAGCTATGATGTCAGATAGTGTTGCTACTGTAGCAGGTGCTATGATGGGTACTACAACAGTTACAAGTTATGTAGAATCAGGGGCTGGTGTAAAAGCAGGTGGAAGAACCGGTATGACTTCTTTGGTGATTGGAATTTTATTTTTATCATGCTTATTTTTTTCACCTCTCGCAACAAGTTTGCCTAAGGAAATCGACGGAGCTGCACTTTTATACGTAGCTGTTTTATTCGTAAAAAACATTACAGATATTGAATGGAATGATATTGCAGAATCCGCTCCTGCAATTGTAGCAATGATAACAATGCCACTTACCTATAGTATTAGTAACGGTATTGCTTTAGCTTTTATATCTTATGCTTTAATTAAAATATTTACTGGAAAAATATCTACAACCTCTCCTGCTATTTGGTTAATAGCGGTTTTGAGTGTAATAAGTTTTCTTGTAGCTTAGCATAGAATTAAAGAGGGGCTGGCCAATAAACTAGCCCCCTCTACTTAAGTTCTTTTCTTAAATCTTCTATAGAAACTAATTCTCTTAATTCGTAAGGAAACACAATCCAAGGATTATCCTGTAAATTGTGAACTATATAATCTGATTTAAAGTTAGATTTTTCTTTTTTATAAAGTACAGCTGATTTGAAGTTTATTTTTTTATCTTTAAAATCTTTATAATTTTCTAGCCATTTTAAAGTTTTTTCTAGAGTTACACCTGTATCAATTAGATCATCAGTTACTAATATATTTTTTCCATAACTCCTTGAGGTAGTTGATAAATCTCTTGCAAAAGTTAATTCATTTTGTTTATCAGCAAATTGATTATTTTTTTCTGCTGAATAACTTTCAACACCTAAGTATCCACACTTTACATTGAAGATTCTACTTAAAATATCACCTACCCTAAGACCGCCTCTTGCAATACATATTATAAAGCTAGGATTGAAACCGCTGTCACTAATTTGGATAGCTAGTTTATCTATGGACTTATTGTATGTATCCCAATCAATAATAAGTTTTTTTGACATTTAAAAATATTATTACATGAAAAAATGCAGAAAAAGTAAAGATATTTTTCTAATATTGTATTGGTTCATCATCTATTGATCTCCATAAATACCAGGTAGCTACAGTACAATAAGGAGTAAATTTTTTGTTTAGCTTATTTACAAAATATTTTGGAGGATGATATTTTTTTTTATAGTTATTTGAAATAGCTCTTAAAAGGCCAATGTCTTGTATTGGCCAAACGTTTGATCTATTTAAATTAAAAATTAGTATCATTTCAGCAGACCACCTCCCAATTTGACGTAAATCCGAAAGATACTCAATTGCTTCTTCATCACTCA
>FUFK010043253.1_pt1 | contig 58977 bp, 50 predicted proteins | sample 1021851 | NCBI WGS metagenome assembly FUFK01 (sample SAMEA51879418, study PRJEB19060) | metagenome
TCGGTCTTTAGCCATCTTTGCACCTGCAAATAGTCCTCTACCCATGTGCTACACCTCATTGAAGCACTTCGCCGACTTGAAGCCCCTATTTAACAACGACCCTTGACCAATCAAAAAGTCGCCGACGGGATAAATATAACTCGGCCTAATTTACCATCAATATACTACCAATTAGTATGAAAGGTTAAGCAATTGATTCATGTGGGGTGGTTATGGCCTTCAGAGACCATCTTGGTGCGGCTGAAACAATATCACAACCGATTAGTCTTATCCATGGCATGTGGGAGTACTCGAGGACCAATCAGCATCCACTTTTGGTGTTTGAAAATATATCTGAAACTCCGGGTCATAAAGCAGCGGTAAACCTTCTAACTAGAGAGAGACTGTGTGCTGCGATAGGTATCTCACCAGAGGAATATATTGACACTCTCGCTTGGGCGATGGACAATCCAAGAAATCCGGTTTTAGTAGATTCAAAAGTTGCTGAGTGTTTCCAAAATCAACAAGATTCAGTGGACTTGGAAGCGATTCCGATTCCTCATCATTGGCCTCAAGACAGAGGCAGATATTCGTCTGCCAGCGTCATAATTGCTCGGTATAATGGGGTTCGCAATATGTCTTTTCACCGGCAATTCTTACGCGATAAAAATCACACCGTAGTTCGTTTAGTACCACGTCACTTACGTACAATGATGACTGCAGCAAGGGCTAATGGAGATACTGTAGATATTGCCGTAGTCAATGCTCCTGACCCAGTGGTGTTGTTAGCAGCAGCGATGTCATTCGATGATAATATCGATGAGTTAACCATTGCCGCATCGTTACATGAAAAATTATACAATAAGCCGCTACGATTAACAAAGTTGCCGAATGGTATAGAAGTACCGGCATCAGCAGAATATGTCTTTTGGGGTAAAATTACTCTAGATAATGATGATGAAGGACCATATGTTGACATTACTGGGACACTGGATGATATTCGTCAAGAACCGGTGATTGAATTTGATGGTTTAATCCATAGAGATAATCCGATATTTCACGCCCTAATTCCGGGTGAAGCAGAACACAAGACATTGATGGGATTGCCAAGGTCGCCAACAATAAAAGATGCTGTTTCAAAGGTATGTGAATGCCTTGACGTCCACATGACAGAGGGTGGTTGTGGCTGGCTTGCTGCAGTGGTAAAAATACGTAAAAAACACAACGACGACGGTATCAAGGCAATAGAGGCGGCGCTTGCCGGTCACAGAAGTATGAAGATGGTTACAATTGTCGATGAGGATATTGACATTGCCGACCCAGTCCGAGTTGAATGGGCGATGGTTACGAGATGGCAACCTGATAAAGATACCATCATTTTATCAAATCAAAAGGGCAGTTCTTTAGATCCATCAAGAAATCCCGACGGTACAACCGCAAAAGTTGGATTTGATGCTACGATATCACTTGATGTAGATAAGTCCGGTTTTATGTCTGTCCAGTAAGGTGATCTTGTTGAGGGACAGTAAGGACCTCTTGCAGCATCCACGAAGAAATTTGGGTAATCGATATCGTTCTCAAGCAATAAAATTTACTAAATTAGCCACCACAAATGAAAGTAGATTTGCCGATAATATTGGATGGGCAGAACAGAGCGCCCGTCAAGCGATACTCTACGATTTTACCGATGAGGAAAATTGGCGCTGTTTAGCGAACATCAAACAAATTCTTGGTGATTCTGAAGGACTTAGCGCAGTTCTTGAAGACTTATTTTCAATATTGGGGAGAGATCCTGAGCAGATTGAACAATTGAAAACTGTAGATTTCCTCAAACTTGGTCTGGAGTTGCTTGAAGCAGCCTTTGCTAGGGATCCGCTCAACCCAGACGTTTGGTGGCAAAAATTAACCGCAACAGAGGGGTCAATTGGGAGTTTAAACGAATTTGTTGAACGCTGTAATCGACTTGATTTTAGAGATCAAAGAGCCAACATAATTTTCAGCAGGCGAATTGAGCGCATAAGAGATTCTGGACAAACTGAACTGTTTATACAACTTGCTCGAAATTTATTAGCACATCGGCCACAAAATCACGAGTTGTGGCTTGAATTGGGGCGCCTCTATGAGCGCTTGGACAAAACCGAAGAGGCGTGGATTTGTTACGACCACGTACAAACGTTACGGCCTCAAACCAAGGTTAGAGATGAATATATGAGTCGATTGACCAACAAAATGGATGGCAAGAGTAAGCAACCATGGACTAGACCCCCAATATCAAAGCGCGAAGAATTCCTCACCCAGATGGAGGACCTAGCAAGTCGAGTTTCGANGCCGNAAAGGATTGATGAAGTGAATGAAGTTGATGACTCATTCACCAATAAGGAGGAACATAAGTTAGTCCGTTTGCTGAGCCAGAAAGATTACTCGGAAGCGTTTTTTATTGCCAGAAGGTTGGTGGCGCAAGGCGAAGATTGGGCGGAAGAATATCTCAGTAAAGCAAGGCGAGGGTTGAATTAAGATGATGCCTAAGTTTGTGCTAGCATGGATTACTTCTACCTCTGAGCGGAATCAATCAATGCAATCAAGAGGCCATGTTGTATTTGTTCGGCACCCAGAACGAGGCTGGGAAATTCCCGGTGGCCACCTAAATTTTGGTGAATCGCCAGAAGATGCATTGATTAGGGAAGTTAGGGAAGAAACAGGACTTGAGGTAGAGATAATGACATGGAACAAGGAATATTATTCAAATGGTTGGGTTGCTCATGCAGTAACAAATACGACTCCTCAATCTGAAAGTTGGAATATTGCTGATGACAAAGTAGATGAAATTGCTTGGTGGAATTCTGTTCCTCCGGTAATTAAGTGGACTAAACAAGAATTTGTTGATTTGGATAATTGGTGTAGTTCAATCAAATGAGTGTTAAAACTGACAACCTCTCGCCCCATATTCTTACATGTTCTTCATCTTCTGAACAAACTTGAATCATGGCGGCTAACGTCGCATCTTCAACTTCATCGGGTTCAGAGAATAGGCTACTAAATGATTCCAGTTTATTCAAGTTTTTTGCTATACTTACCATGGCTCTTAAATCGGGCCTATGCTCACCAGCATTGGTTTGCGGGAGATTTTCCAAACACCAGTCAAACACTCCATCGATGTCTCGTGGATTAACGGAAAGTATTGGTTCAGGCTCCTCTACTTTCCTAGGTTTGGCATTCTGTACTTGTTCCATCATTCTTTCAGCATCTTCATTGATATATGCCAATGATAGTTCGAGAAATAACGTTCCAGCTTCTATTGCCATGTTTGTTTGATAAGCTTTGATAGCATGCGCATGGGCATTCCATGCATGTCTAGCAGCATCAAACATATGACCTAGCGACGCTCTTATTCTTGAAGCTCCTAGTCTTGATATGGCAATTGTTTCATCGGCATGTTCGCCATCTCTGGTAATTTCTGAGTAGACATGCAGCGCCATCAGTGGTGCATTTATTGCCATCAGTAGAGCCGCTCTATTAAGCAATGACAAATCGTGGTCTCGGCTTGCTTTGGCAACGGATTTCAATCTCAATTCAGCCCATTCTAAATCATCTTTGGCACCATCAATGTCACCATTTTCAAATCTTGTTAAACCTCTCTCCATTCTCAACCGTCCCTCGAGTTTTAGGTCTCTAGTCTCAGGATCCTTAGCAATTTTGATTGCATCATCAATTGCCTGTTCTAACTTATTGTCACCTAACATTCTTCTTCTTACTAAGCCTATTGTTGCACTCTCAGCAGGTGATAAATTTCCAGCAACTTGTTCAAACAATTCAGCAGCATCAAGAAATAGTGCAGCCTCAGCAATCATCAGCCATGATTCAATAGCCATCTCATCTTTCCATTTGGCTAATGTAATATCATCTACTGGGCCTACAGAGCGCCATTTAGAAACCAACTTTCCTGGAGAATCGGGTACTTCGATTTCAGTCATAATCACTCAACCCCCTGCGGAATTTTCGCTACATTAGCGATAAATGAACTCTCTGCTGTAATTCTATCAACATTTCCAGTCCACCCAGCAGCGCCCGCGTGGCCACCACCCTCACCACCAATTTGTTCAGCCATATTACTCATTATTTCTGCTAAGGAAATCCCTTGATAAGTTGCCTTTTTACTGGCGCGTGCTGTCAGACGAGTTGCCCCGTCTCTACTTCTACTAACAAGAGAAATATCGTATCCAGTGCTAAGTAACAAACTAGCAAGTCTGCCCTCGAGCGTACCACAATATGAATGAATTATCGACCAATCTCCCGATTCAGTAGCCTTTGCGCGCTGCATTCCTTTGAGTAGGCTACCTCTTTCACTGGAATTTATCTCACCTATCTCCAACCATTCTACAAAACCTGCATATTCTATTTCTGAGTCTTGGAGAATTTCATGTGCTGTAGTGAAGGAATCCTTGGTATTATGCTTGAATCTTCCACTATCGGTGATCAATCCAGCGATTAGCAATTTTCTCACCGGCTCAGTTAATGTGCTAGAAGAGTGTTTTGTAAGATATTTTGCAATGATTTCAGTGGTTGCAGAAACATCCATATTAATCATCAAATCTGAATTGGAGAGTTGCCAATGACTTGAATCATGGTGGTCTATAACGCATTTTGGAACGCCATCTGGCAACTCAAAACCAATTTGACTTGGCGAGGCAGCATCAACCACGATTATTCCACCCAAATTGTGTGGTAAATCAGAGTCATCACTTATTTTTTTGAACGGTGCATTTAACTCTACGCACACTCGCTTGGAAATTCTATTTAGGTGTAAGCCGCAGGCCATCATTTTCGGATTTGAAGCCGCAAGCGATATTGCAGAACCAACAGTATCCATATCACCATTCATCCCTGTGATTACTGGCACTGCTCCATTAGAGCATGCTTTTTCTATCCAATCGTGTAAAGTAACAAGATTGCCACTTGCAGAATTAGCTCTCTGACTCAATTAGATCCCTCTAGAACCTTTTTTAGTTCTTCATATGAGTTAATCAATTCAGTTTCACGCGCTTGCAATCTCTCTAGGTGTTCGGAGATGGTTTTGATATCATTTTCAAGTACTTCAACGAGGGATTTACGGTCAGCTACCTCAATCAACACACCACCAAGTTGCTGGTGAAGTGCCAATTCTTTCGGCTGGTTTGATACTGCATCAGAAGTTGCTTTCAGTTCAAGAATTTGAGCGTTCAGACTCGCCATCTGTTGACGCGTAGCCTGTATCTCCGAAACGACGATTTGAAATTGTTCCACCTCACTCATATATGCTCACCAGTTTTTCTCATTAACTACTTGTTGATGAATCCTCGCCTGAGCCGAGATTATCTATCATGTATACCAGAGAATCCACGGCAATTAATCCGCGCACTCTAGTATTCCACATAGCTCGCAAATCTTTGGCCTTGGCCTCAACAATCTCAATGGAAAATGAATTGTCTAGTAAATTAATCTCACAATCCGTAATCAATGCAGCAGCAAGAGATTCAGTATTTGCTTTACTACTAGATTGTGCCTCTAAGGTTAACTTCCATTCAGCGGACATGTCGGCCCCTCTGAATAATCACTCTTCTTCAGCCTCAGTCAAACTTCTTTCGTAATCGAGTGCTGCTTGTTGAGCAATAAACGCCATATCAGCGGTGGTAGCACCTTCAACCGATCTGCGCATGATTCTGCTATTAGCATCAGATGCTCGAGTAAATGGCTCCCATGCACCACCAGCGAATGTGTAGTCACATTTGCTACAGTGCCAAATGCCAACAGATCTTCTGGAAACTTTTTGATATTGGCAAACAGGGCAAGTATATTTCTTGCTCTTCTTGGCCAAAGCCGATGCTGAATTCCTTCTTACTGAAACACCATATCTAGCACCGAATCTAGCGGTTGCTCCCGCTTTTTGGGTTCTCTTTGCCAATCAGTTCGCCTCCTTTTCTGCAACGATTTTTCTTAGTTCTGCACACTTTTCTTGGGCTACCTCGAATATCTCTGCAAATTCCTGCGGCGTGAATACCCCTCTTAACCCCTTTTGTAGAGAGTGAAGGTGCCCTTCATCTCCAATAGTGATGTGAATTCGCTCATCTCCGCCCAATTCTTCTTCTTCACAAGGGTCGTAAACATATCTTCCACCAACTCTGGTGAATGATGCCATAATAGGGGTTCCATTGACAGAAAGCGTGTAGTCGTCTCCAACATCAAAACGCTCAGCCGGGACGACTGCGGTCCTTAATGCTGCAATCGCAGCAAGTCCGCAAGCATCGAAGATATTGCCGCCATCAGATAATACATGAATATCAATCATTACTCCCCAAACTTTCTCTCCAGGAATGATACACAAACTGTTCATATCGATACAGCCAGATTCTCGAATTCCTCTGTCGACAACTCTACCAAGTTCAATAGATTCTGGCGAAGGTGGTCCTGGCTCGTACTTCCTGTGAGCCACTGGCCTTAACTCAGCGCCACACATTAGTGAGCCTTCTGACGGACGGTCAGGCCATGGAGTTCTGATTTCGAATTTTACTCCAGCATAAACTACAGTTTTTCCCATAGTAACCTTCGCAGAACCTTCAGCATTGTATAGGCAGTTGGTCTCGAGGGTAATTTCTCTTCCTTCAAACCTACCTCTGCCATCTATTCTTGCATCTTGTTGTGCAAGTCTAGCCATTTCTTGACGAAGCAAATTAGGAACTAGTTCGACCATCAGTTTTCACCTCGTTCATATCTTGCTTTTAGAGCATCAACCATGATTTCATGAATCTCCTTCGCTGCTTTGAAGTTATATTCCATTGCAAGATCAAATTCTTCGGGCGAAAGGTCACCATCCATTTGCAAAAATGCAATCTCACCAGTATTTGGTAAAATTCCTGCCGGTAGGTCTGCTTGACCGTAGTTATCCTCGGCTTTATCTAAATCCAAAACAACAGTGTCTTCGATTTTTCCAGATGCCACGCCTACAATCATATCTCGCATTGGTATTCCAGCATCTGCCAATGCAACTGAAGCAGCGGTAATTCCTGCGCATCTAGTTCCTGCCTCAGCAGCAAGAATCTCAATTTCTACTCTTATTTTCGAGCGCGGAAATCGTTCAACTAATACTACAGATTCAAGGGCTTCAGCAGTTACTTTGGATATTTCTCTAGATCGACGATTAAAACCAGGTCTAATTCTGTCACTTGTAGAGAAAGGAGCCATATTGTATCTTACATCGATTACCGCTCTATCCTGTCTCTGAATCTTTCTTGGATGTGCTTCCATTGGCCCATAAACTGCAGCTATTGCTACGTTGAGTCCATGAGTTACCATTGCTGAACCATCAGCAGCCGGTAAAATTCCCGCTTGAATCGAGACAGGCCTTGATTCATCCAATTTTCTTCCATCTAGTCTAAGTCCATCATCTCGTAATAATTGTACATCGCCATATCCACCCATTAAACATCACCTTTTCTCGTAAAAGTTCCTTCATGTTTCTTCATAATTGAATCAAAATTTTTCTTATGGCCATGTTGCTTAGCGATTGCTAAAGCCTCCCTAGTCCATGAGGTTCCATTGTCATCGCCATCTATCCAAACTCGACCATTTTCGCCAACAATAATTCGACAATCACTGGTATCCTTCATTCGGTCAAGATTAGAATTGTTTTCACCTCTTATTCTGTCGAGATGATTGACAGGTAGTTCAACAACTGCGCCTTGAGAAAGTTTTCGCAATCCTACACCCTTCATGGTGAGGACTACATTATGACACTCATCTACTTCTTGAACACGAGCCAATGCCGCATCCCCAATATCCATGTGTTGGCGCGCATGGCCAAATTCAACTTTCCAAGGTGCTAATGACATTGGAAGTAATCCTTGGAATGAACCATTGATGTCCATGAACCAAAGATTGTTTCTTACCTCAGCAACGGTGGCAATAACTAAATCACCAGAGCGTGGTAAATATGGACTGTTTATTGGGTCGACGGATATTGTTCCGTTTAGCTCCCTAACCCAACCAAGTTTGGTGGCAATAATTTCGTCGTTTTGGCTGATTGCGCCACTTCCGACACGCATCCCGGACAATGACCCGATGGTCATTCCCGGGGTCACTAGGCGCTGCTCGGCGCCGCTTCGACCTTGGGACATTTCTTTCTCTCCAAACTGGCGACTGGCCAACCCATGATAAACTCAACCCCTTGAGAAGGCGTTTGCGATTCACATTTCTTTAACTTCAGTTTGAGATGAAACTTTCATTATTTGACCGATTATTTCACCTTTCATGCCTGCTGGAATCTCGACAACACTAGCCCATGAACCATCTTCTAACCAACCATCTTTGATCTGAAACGGTCTTAAAATTCTCATCGCTCCACCATAACCCGAACCAGGAACTTTGAACGCCAATCTAATTGTTTCAAATGATAATGGGATAAGTGGTTTGAGTTTATCAATTGCATCTTTAATCTGTTGATCTAAATTTTTGAATGGGTCAACAGAATAGCGAGATTCTTCTAAAGCTAATTCGATTCTTGTTTTAGGATGTGGGCTCTTAGTTCTTGGGTCAATAGCTTGACTGTGTATATGATGGACTATCTTTTGTCGCATTTGCTCAACCATAGCCTTTCGTTGATTTGTGGTTAGTTGAATACTACCTTTTTCAAAAATAACCGTGGCTATCTCAACTATATCTTGAGTACCAAATGTATTTTGTATTGCTTCTTCAGTAGGTCTTTCGCCACCTCTTGCATCATGAAAAACCTCGTCCATCGCAAAGAAATCATCAATATTAATGCTACTGGGTTCTTTTTGAAATGAGTCTACCAGACTTGGGTCAACGAGAATCTCATACCTTTTTCCACCCTTTTCCATTCTTGCTAGAACGGCGTCGTCTAAACTTACCATCTCACTGCCCCAATATACCCATGGAACGGGCAACTATTGATTGTGACGGTCACTCTTCTAGTGGCTTTAATCTGTCAATCTGCTTGTTGACATCCTCGCGGTCAAGGAATCGGTAACCTTCATCATCAATAACCGCTACTTCGACTGCATCTCTATTCAATTCAGCATCGTTAGCGTTTCTTAGTGCTTCCAGACCAAGCTTCATCGCTGCATTGAGTGTCATATTCTCCTTCCAATTCTTTTCAAAATATTCAATCACTGTATTTCTTCCACTGCCTATTGCTCCAGCATGATATGACTGATAAGCTCCACTTGGGTCGGTTTCGTACAGGTGTATTCCATCGTCATCAACTCCACCAATCAGTAGAGCAGTACCAAATGGTCTTGAGCCGCCATATTGTGTGAAAGATTGCTTAAAGTCACAAATTTTCTTGACTAGTACTTCAACTGGGACAGTCGCTCCATAGGTTATTCTATTGATTTGTGCTTCTACCCTAGAGCGAGCGACCAGTTGTCGTGCATCGGCCATCAGACCAGATGTTGCAACACCAACATGTTTGTCAATTTTAAACATCTTTTCTATTGATTCAGGAATGATCAACCTACTGATAATTCTCTTGTCACAGACCAATACGACTCCACCTTTGAATTTCAAACCAGCAGTTGTAGTTCCTCTTTTTACCGATTCTCTGGCATATTCAACTTGGAATAGTCTGCCGTCGGGGCTGAAGGTTGTTATTCCATGGTCATATCCTCTTCCACTTGGTTGCATTATCTCACCTGTATATTCCTTAGGTCGACACTTTATGAGTGTAAGGGTAACAACTCACTAAGTGCGCTCGGTAGTTTGTGCAGTTTTAGCGACCATTATAATCCCTACGAACACATAATCAAATTATTGAGCAATTAGTATCTCGGTAACATCATGCGAGTGGCTATCCTCTCATCTGGCGGCAAAGATTCAGCCGCAGCATGGTGGTGGGCAATCTGCAAAGGATGGGATATAACGACTATAGTTACCATGAGAGTGGTTAGCGGAGATTCAATGATGTTTCAAGTTCCAGGGACAGAAATAGTACAACATCAGGCTAAACTTGCCAATGTTCCGTGGCTTTGTATCGATACAGAAGGCGAAGAAGAAATAGAAATTATAGATTTGGAAAATCAACTTGGCAGTTTAGAGATTGATGCCCTTGTTTGTGGAGCCTTGAGAAGTGATTATCAAAAAAGCAGAATCGAGCGTATGTGTCAAAGATTGGAGATAATCAGTTACACCCCGCTTTGGCACCAATCTGGCCTTAATCATATATCTGGGCTAGTTAAGCATGGATTTGGAGTAATGATTACTAGTGTGGCTTGTGACGGCTTAGATCAGGATTGGATTGGTAAAATACTTGATAAGGAATCTCTTGAGTCACTCATCAAGTTGTCGACAAAGTATCGATTTAATGTTGATGGCGAGGGCGGCGAGTACGAAACTTTAGTTGTATATGGCCCACATTTTGATGGACAAATCGTAGTTAAGGGGTCTCCTAAATGGTATGGTAGGAGAGGTGAATTACTAATCAGCGAGATTAGTTCATCATGAAATTGCTGAACGAGCCAGCTCTACTGCTTCATCGACGATTTCACCAGAAACGCCGATGTGGTTCATAGGATCAAACATAGCCTCTAGTTCTTCAGCAGAAAACGCCGCGGTAATTTCAGGCGTCCTGCTGCATACATCGATGAGTTCTATTTTCTTATCAACTGCTTCAAAGGATGCTGACCGAAGTATTTCATGTGCTTCGTCTCTTGGGATTCCGTATTCAACTAGTTCAATCATGACTTTCTCAGCCATAACTAGTCCTCTTTGAGATTTGATATTCTCAAGACATCTCTCGCCATCGACCCACATGTTAGTCAAAACTTGTCTAGTTTTAGATACCACATCCTCACAAAGGGCTGAAGCATGGGAAAGTGTGAACCTTTCACTACTTGAATTAGCCAAATCACGCTCATGCCAAAGTAAGGCATTCTCGTAAGTTGGTATTATCATTGACCTAACTATCCTAGCTAGACCAGAAGCATTTTCAGACTTAATTGGATTTTTCTTGTGAGCCATAGTTGATGAACCAACTTGCTTTTTGATATCGAAACCTTCACCTGCTTCTTGAATTTCAGAGCGCTGCAGATTTCTAATTTCCTGCAGAATCTTCTCACAAGTTGCTGCAACATTTGCTAGCCAAGAAACATATTCGATATATCTGTCTCGACCAACAACTTGTGTTGTTGCAAGTGGTACTCCTAAGCCTAAATGAGTCAAAATTAATCTCTGTAACTCTCTAGCATTTTCTCCTTGGGCAGCACCTGTTCCAACGGCCCCCAGGAATTTTCCAACAGAGATTCTTGGAGATGCTTCATCCAATCTTATCAAATGTCTGCGGAGTTCATCAAGCCATACTGCAGCCTTCAATCCAAAGGTGATTGGAACTGCAGCCTGACCGTGAGTTCTACCTAGCATTACTGTATCTCTCTCTCGTTCAGCAACATCGGCGCAAACTCCGATTAGCAAACATAATTGCTTCCGTAATAGAACGATACTGTCTCTTAGTTGCAAAGCAACTGCCGTATCAACAATGTCATTCGATGTTGCTCCAAGATGAATACACCATCCAGCATCGCCTGCCGCTTCAGCCATTGCTTTGGTTAAGGCCATTATGTCGTGTCTAGTTTCAGCTTCTATTTCTGAGACCCGCTCTTTAGTAACAGAATTGGGGTTTGCAATTGCAGCAACAGCCTCATAATCTTGTTTGGAAACCTTACCTAGTTGCATGTGAGCCCAAATTAGAGCCCTCTCCACCTCAAGTTGTCGTTCATGTCTCCCAAGTTCAGACCATATGTGTTTGAAGTCTTCATCGCCGTAGCGGTAATCTAGCGGGCAAAAGGCCATGTGCGATGGTCATGAATAACCTCCTATAACATTTCGATTAACTAAATCTAGTGTTCGCCAGAATTTAGACACAAAGAAATTCAATATTTTTCTTCAAAAGCAACAAAAATTTGAAACCACAGTTGGTCAAATAAGCAACATGTCCGATAAGTCAGTGAATGTTGAAAGCAGAACCTCATCACAAGACAAACGTTGGACAATAATGGCTGCATTGTTGGGAACTAATACAGCAATAATGTTATTTCAGGGGATTGAGCAAGAATCCGATCCCAAACAAATCCGTGAAATTGCGTTATCTATAATCGCTGCGACCTTACCATTCCAAGGAATTTACTTCCTTATTTACACCTACATGCTGGAAAATAATGGTAAATTGAGTCTCGAGGTAACGAATCGCTTGGACAGAGCATCCGCCGTTTGTCAACTAGTTGCCTACCTTTCCTTGATTGGAGTTGGAATGATGTGGTACAATATCTCAAACTACGTCGGAATATTTTTCTTGGTTTCGACAATACTTGCGATAATATTTATTCGAATAGCAATGGCACCAGTTGAGTCAGAAGAGTCTTCCTCAGCGACTCAATAACTTAAGTACTAATCCAGTAATAGTAGCCACAATCAACAATAGAATCATCATCGAAACTGGCCCATACTGGTTCTTATCATCCATGGCGGTTCCCAAAAACCCGTCACGAGCGATTGCTTCTCTCAGGCTATCTACCTCGGAGTATTCTCCAAGTGGCTTTCTTGGTATCCTCTCACCTTTCTTAACAGTGAAATCAACCACGTTATCTGAATCCGCCATGTAAGGNNGTCGTATTCATAGGTCAAATAATGTTACTATTAATTACCAAAATAGTCATTCACTATCGCCACTTAACCTGAATTATGCGATGGAGCGGTGATTCCTTATCCAACAGAATTCATTTGGCGGTTGAGGGTAGTGTCGGTGGGACTACCGTTGGCCTGCACATGTCGGCTGATGTCATTGAAAATGGTGGCCGAGTTTTGTGGGTTGGTCTAGATATGCCAAACCCCGACAGATTCCCCCAATTGTTTAGTCATTTATCGCCAGTATCTTCTGCCAGATTTCATGCCTTGATGATTGCTGGTGCTTTGGACAAAGCTATAGAAACTATTATTTCCGCAGCCAATACATTACCTTCAGTAGAATTAATTGTTCTCGATGACTGGTGCGATTCTAGTGGTAAAATTCCAAAAAATCAACTTGCATTGATATCCAATTTGGGCAAATCAGTTGACACAAAAATCAGACTGTTGCTGATAAGTAAAGGCAGTGTAGATGTGAGTGGGAAACTACAAGGAGGAATATTAGCAAGGGCAAGGAATCATTTTGTCAATGATGGTTATGAGATATGGACACTCACTAGAAACTCATCTAGCAATTTAAGAAAATTAACCTGTGATGGCTCATCCATCACATTAAAGATTGTAGAAAACGGGTTAGAATTAGTAGATTAATCCGCCTCTTCTCCAAGTAATTCGGCCATTTCATTAAGTGCATCATCATTGGGTTCATCAAATTGCTGCGGATTTTTGGCCCTACCTGAAAGTTCATCTGACCCAGCGATTCTTGGTGCGTGTTGGTCAATTGATGTTAAACGATTTTCTCTCGCTTGCTTTGTAATGAAGTATATCATGATGAAAAAAGAAATGGCAAAAATAGCATAGGCAACATTCCTGATAGTTGTCTCATCACCCATGAATATCCTAAACAGGGTACGCTTTTGACAATTTTGCCTAGATTGCTTATTGCTAGCTCCAATCGATCGGCCTAGAGAGATGCCTCATTGAATCACTTGGTGGTTGAACCCAATTTTTAAAAGGTGGAATACGATTGACTTCATGCCAGTAATCTGGGCTTTTTGTTTTACATTTAGGACATCTCAAGTCTTGATTTGTACCCATAGATTTCATCGTGACATTGCACTCTGGGCACTTTGGTCGAATCTTGTTTGGTGTGGCTGATAGGACTCTCAAGCGTTCTAAATGGATAGTTTGATCTAAAGAGATTAAACCATTATATTCGATTTTGTCGCCTTTTTTCAGCCACTGTGATAGATTTTTGATATCTCCCGATTCAGCAAAAGCCATCAGAATGANTTCATTTACACAATCTATCTTCACCGCACCGCGCGATTTAATTTGAATTTGTTTAACTATTCCAACGGAATCAACACCTAGGTGGTCATCAGTTGCTTGATTGGTCTTGAAGACCAAGTATCCACTAACAGGTTCTGTGTTATCTGAATCAAGCAGATGTTTACAACCCGTGATTGCAGAAGATTCTGTTCTCGCCCTAATCCCAAATAGTACCGGACAATTTCCTCTTGGAGAGATTAAGATAGAATTTGATCTCAAGTCTCGTGACATGAATGTGTTTGGATCAGAATCTAATTCACCCAACCTAGAAAGGTCAACTTTACGAGCCTTGCCGGCCTTTACAGATTCTTTGGTTCGCCAACTAATCGCTTCGAAGGTAAAATTTTCCGCGGGCCATGAAATTGCGGCAGTTGCGCCAATCTTACCAAGTCCACCCCATGATTTGGTAGCATTGGGTATTTCGTTAATGGAAACTTCCTTTCGAACACAATTCCAATACGTCTCTTCGCTAGGTTGCTGCTCAAACCAGACCATTCCTGGGTCTGTTGGGCTTTGTTGCCTAGAATATGATTCTGACTGCGTTAAATTACCCTTTAACGGAGCAATTTTTTGTTCCCACCAAGTATCAAGGAATGATATTAATTCTGTGTAATCATCACCTTGAATATTTATGGCTACTGCAGCATTACCACGGGTTCTGTGCTTGGCAAATGGATATAATCTTACGAGTCTTTGAGAAATTACCTCATATTGTGTGGGAAGTTCCTGAATTAACTCAAATAAAGCGTGAGTTGTGCAACCGCCACCAAGATGGTCGGTATCGTCTAAACCAAGCCAGCCCACATAATCACCTCACAGGTTGGAAAGAGTCGCCACCATCTGTAATATCTAACACCCTTTCAATAACTTGCGCTAATCCAGTGTTTGGGTTAACTTTGAACAGTCTTATTCCACGAGCCCATCCTGCACCGAGATCGCTTTTCCGGTCACCTACAATACAATCGAATTCATTAATTGGTGTTGGCTTGTCTTTCCACCAGTTGACACGGCTAATTTGNTCGGGAATTGAGATGTTAACATTTAGACCAGTTGGAAGTGATAACCCCTCCCGCAACTGGGCATGACCCAAGTATAGCATACCTGGCATTGGTTTTCGACAATTACAGCGGTCAATTTGTCGGTGTGGGCAAGTAATTACTAAGTCAATATGAGCGTCCTTGTCGACAGATAACAATAATTGTTGCATTCGTGTATGAATTTTCGATAATTGAAATTCATCCCATAAACATCTTGAAATCGCAGATTGATTTGTTACAACACAGACAAAGAAGCCGTTGCGCTTCAAGTGTCCAATGGACTCAGCAGCCCCGTCTAGCAGGATTAATTCATCTGGGTGGTTGATATAATTTGGGCTACCAATATTAATTACCCCATCTCTATCTAAGTATGCAATAGAACCATTTGATGACGTGTCAACAGGGAATTTTGTTTCAGAAACCTCAACAATTGCTCCCTCCATATCTGCTGCTACACCTAACCGTTCAAGTTATTTTGCATCTAATGCAAGTTTTGAAGTTTAACCATTGGTTGGCTAAATTATGCAGACAACATCAATAGTGCCATTGATTGGCGCAATCGGCCTAGTTTTATTGGCGTTGTCTTGGCATTTGCGACATAAGGCTTCCAACCGTTTAGCACAAGCCGGGTGGATCTTAGTTGGGTGCTATTTCTTCTATGGAGCCTGGGGTTACCAAACCAAGGGTGATTTAATTTTAACAGTAATGAGTTTATCTGCCCTTCCTTTGACAATAGGTATTGCTCGTTGGGAAAACAATGTCTCGGATGAGAAAGCCCGCAGAGCATTGAATTGGGCTAGAGGTTCAATGGCTTATGCTGGGGGTCCATATCTTCTAATNTCTCATGTCCCATGGCTAAACGTTTTGGCAATATGGTTTGTTGCTTACCAAGTTGCTTTGTTTTATCGGTTGTCGGGGACTGGCGACATTCAATTAGGAGATACATGGGTTGAAACCTCCTCTGGCAAGGTATTATGGGATGATTGGGATGGCAGTCGATGGTTTAGTGCTGAAACTATAGGCGAGTTCCCATTTCAAACCGAATTAGTTATGAGTGATGGAACGTTTATTGGCATAAATTTTGTTTTAGCATGTACTGCTCTTCAATCTATGGTGATATTTATTGGTGCTATTGCAGTTCTTGACCTTGATTGGAAGCGTAGAATCAGAGCGATTATGTTCACCATCCCAGTAATACATATACTCAACATCTTTCGTAACGTCGGATTGATTTGGATGCATCAAACCTATACAAATTGGTCTTTTTATGGGATGAGTGTGTTCGAATTTGGTCACAATTATGCCTCCAGATTCGTCTCTCTTTTCGCAATGTTTTTTATGGCCTTGATTATGTTTGAAATTCTTCCTGAACTACACAGGCATATCGTTAGATTGCTCAAGCCACTGGGTATAATGCAACCGAAGCAGCGAGTTTAATCAGGTCTTTGCCAAGGCTGACTTGCGCTATTCCTGTGCCATTTTATCCCTGAGCCGATTGGATATTCGATAACTTCCATTCCATTTGAATCAATCATGCCTAAAAGTTGGCTTGGGGGCGATTCAGGTTGGTTGATAAGTTGTTCGAATATGTTATCATTATTCAACACATTTGCTTGAGCAACATTACTTTGTATTAATTCGCTTTCATAGTCCAATGAATCTGTTACTACGGGTATCGGTTTGTCAATTGGATTTCTTGGTTCTTGAAGATTTAACATCTGGTCTGCTAGATCATATTGTTTGCTCGAATCCCATGCATCATTGCTTTCACCATTTCTAGAACCTCTATACACTAGTACCAACATAGCGAGCAAACCAATAGCTAAGATAGCTCCAGCGGAATAAATCAAGTCATTAGCCACGGATGGAGCCAAGTCTGCATTGTCACCAACACCATCACCATCGGTATCTTTAGACTCATCGGGATCATTAGGGAAGGCGTCATTAATATCTGGAATCCCGTCTCCATCGCCATCAAAAGCATCAAATGTAGTCACACACAATAAGGCCAATATTTCCATTTCCGATTGAGAAATCCTCAAATCTGAATTGGCATCTATCTCAAAAAAATTGAAATCATTCTCATAAACTTGGGAGGATAGCATTTCGATGCTCAAATCTTGGTTATTGGGCGATAACTGCGAAAACACATTTTCCAATTCATTATCGCACCGGCATGATATTTGCATTAATTCAGCGAATTCGATTTCTCCATCAACATTTCTATCCGTCGATGAAAAATCTACATTTTTCTCATTGATAATCACTCTCTTAAGTTCTTCTTGATTCAGAACACCATTGTTATCTAGGTCACTACCTGACATTGCATTTTCAGCAACCTCTCTACAGTCTAGTTCGACTATTGACTTTTGAGCCTCCTTAGAATCTTCAATTGGTTCGATAAAATCAGAATATAGCCAACTTGCAACAATAGTAACATCACTAAATTCATCAATTGCTTCTACGGTAATATCAAACCTACCATTTGCTGGCAAATCAACATACAATGACTGTTCAGTACCAATGCCATAGGAGTTGATAGTTGCTTCCTCAGAGTCAAAATCATCACTAGGTATTTGCCTTCCTTCCTCTGTGAAGAATTTTTCATCATCGAAAAAATCAAAGAAGTCATTAAAATCAAAAACCATGACATTTCCAGTCCCCATAATAACTAATTCTCCACTACCACCAAAGGTTTGAATCATCAAATATTCACCAGGCTCATCTAGCTCAACAAAGAAATTTAATGACTCTCCAGCAGGTGCTTCTATTCCAGAAATCTCCTCGTTGTTGAATAATTGAATTGGAGTGCCGTCATATTCCCAAACATACCTGTCCGCAAAAGAAGCAGTAATTTGGACATCTCCAAATACCATTTCTGTGTTTAGCAAAATGTACCATGTACCCGGGGTGGGATCGTTAAATGCAACTTTATCACCAGCTCCTGGGGCATTGCTATTGTAATCATAATCATTTTCCGTAGGTGAGTTAGCTAGTTTTAGGTAAAGCGATGCCTCTCCAAATCCTTGGTCTAGATCAACTTCTAGTCTTTCAGTACCTTCTAGTACATTGATTTTAAAATATTGATTTAGGCCGTTGTAGCCGCTTAAAGGCCCATATGCAACGCCAGGCATCAGCTCAATAGCATCTTCTGGCTCAATGTTCTCAGGTTCATACGACATAGACGCCACTATAGTAAAATCATTAGCCTTACCATAAGTATATGCAGTTATGTAGTAGATGCCAGGTTTGACATCATATAGGCTCACTTGATGATCGTTGCCAGGGCCTGATGACCAATCTGATTTCATTTCGCCATCACCAAAGTCACCGGTCATACCAGTGTTGCCAAAATTTTCAAACCACGGTTCTTCCCATCCCCAAAAATAATTGAATGGGTCGGGGACAGTCTGCGAGGATATCGCCAGATCAATGTTACCGCTACCGCCATATGTTTTTACCGATAAAGCAGAGAGGTTTTCTGTAACATTGACATAATAATACAATACTCTATCTTCGTCAGATGAACCTCTGCCAGTGTTGATTTTTTGACCAGTTACAGGTATTTCATTGATTAATTCGGTCATTTCATCTAGCGAAGGTGGCGGGTCCGCAATTTCCATATAAGTGTAAATGGTAAGATCCTCTATGTCTGTCCTTGGCACAATAACCATCCACATTATACCCTCATCTGGCCAAGACCAATCCATCCACATGTATTCAGTTACATCGTCATAAATTTCATCATAATCCCAAGAATTAGGTATAGAGTTGTGACTAAAGTATGCGTCAAATGAAGAATCACCCCATTCTTCTTCATTATACTCAAAGAACGCTTCAATGAATAGATTCTCAGTCAAATACTCAAGCTCAACAAAAAATAATAATTGGTCACCTTGCTGGCCACTTATGCCATATACCTCTTGCTCAGAAAACAGCTGGATTGCTTGAGCGACGATTGTTCCATCTGGCATCACCCACGAAGCACCTACGATTTCACCAAGGAAATTACCGGTTTTATCTTCTGTGATAGGACCTTCCCCTTCGAGGAATTCCCAGGTCAGTGAATGTTCGTGATTATTGATCGACAAAGAACCAATCATACCCCGGTAATAATTACAGTCACAGCCTGCTCCCATCTTACCTAGGTATAATTCATCACAATCTTCACCGGATTGAAAGCAATCGTTGGAACCAAAGTCACCTTGTGGTATAGTAGCGTCCTCAGCACTTATCTTACCAGCTAATTCTCCATCGATAAAGAAATTCCCACCGACTCCTTCTTCAATTTCTACCGAAATTTCTGTCCAAACATCTTCTTCTATGCTAGTGTTGGATGTTGGATGTCGGGAAATTGAATACTCACTGGCAAAGGCAACAAGTCCATTGTTGATGTAGAGTCCCCACCCATAATCGCCAAGCATAGTGACAAATTGGATGCCGCTATTATCAGGTGAATTAATCGAAGCTGTAATTGTTATGTTATTGGTGAAAGAAGGAATTTCTTCATCAATTACTATAATGTCATCATCACCATCAAAACGTAGAGCATAGTCTATCGCGTCACCTACCTCGACTACACCAAACACTGGAAAATATTGGGGGTCGTCATCTAAATCATTCCATGTTCCCGGCATTATATTACCCATATTTGTTCCAGCAATATGAACATAATTTTCTGCGCCATTTGCCGAGGGTTGATCTTGGCCCCAATCTCGATAGTGGAATGGAGTTCCATCATGCCATCTGTATTCACCTTCCTGATCAGAGTCAGATAACCCAATCCACAGATGCCTAGACTGGTTGTCAAAATTAGCGAAGGTATCAAAAATCCATTGATTTTCTTGATTATCATCAACAGTTGTCAAGAATCCATCAAGGGCTCTCGCAACCTGTGCTGACTCTGACCACGAACCTTCACTCAACAAGTGATATGTTTTATTGTTGTGTGGATTAGTCGCTGTGTGTAAAACTTCAATATCTGAAGTTGATTGACCGATGGCATTACCTGATATCGCCGGGGCAGATAATGAGGCAAGAAAAAGTAAAACTAACGCAAGAGACTTGATGTGACTTGGCAACATGTTAGTGTTCGCTTGAATTGGCCCCATTAAAATGTAGTGGTGACTTGATTTTACTATCGAGTCATCTTTTTTCCACCGATTCTCAATTCGGTTTCAAGTGGCATCTGATGTTCCCATGCGAACTCTTTAACAATCCTCCAACCTTTCTCTGAGCCTTCATAATCTTTGACTTCAATGATTTTATTCCGAGTGTTTGCTTTGAAGGCTGCGACAGGTTCGGCATTCTTGAATACTAAGTAGGCGGAGCCAAAACCAAACTTTTCTTTTAGCACATCGGCGAAATACGGCGATATTGGGTCACTTGGAGGTAGTACAAAGTCTCTTATTGGGGTAATATCTTTTGCCTCGTCGAGTAGTTCTTTACGACCCCAGCAGACTTCATGTAAATCTTCAATTAGAAACCCTTTGATTAGGGTTCCATCTTCCTCAAAAGAGTTCAAAACCGATTTGATTTCCTCTGGTTTAAACGGAGTTCCGGCTAATCTCATGAATTGTTTCAATGTTATTATTGGGTATTCCTTAACCATTTTCCGTAAATATTCCTTACGCAATTCTACTGGGTCAATCGATAAATTGGGCTTAACCGTCCTAAATCCACCTCTAAAATCTTGAACTATGTGTCCAGTTCGAATCAGAGGTTGGATCAATTTACGAAATTCTGATTGAGATAATGCATGTCTCTCTTTGAAAATATTCGGGTCAGAATTTTTGGAAAAGAAGTCCACAATATCCAGTAACTCTTCTTCTGCAGGTATCCCGCGAATTACTAGCAAATCNTGGAAATGCTCGTAAGTTGCCCACACTTGGTGACCACGCAAATTCACTCCCTGATGTAATCGATTAGCACTCGCCATACTCTTGATGTCTGCTCGATAAACTTCACAACGGCCTCGCAAAGCGAAATCATCTCTAACCTCAGGTATTTTTCTCATAGCAATTACTTCATTCTCCAGCCTGGTATTCTGGTGAAGGAAATGGCGATGAAACAAAGCCCTCTCGGCAATTTCCCTAGGCTGTGGGTCAACTATACCGCCACGAATCATTCGTTCCCCTGCAAGTTTGAATCCAATATTTTCCAAGTACTTCCGTGTCTCAGGATCTAATTGCGATACAGGTTCACTATTGAAATTGGTCAGCACTGCTACATCAACAAGCTGGTCAGAGTGGTTATCTAGCAATATTGCAAATGCTTCACAGAACTCTTCAATATACGCATTTGGTATGTGCAAATCTTTTACTTCAAGATAATCATTTACCTTGAACATTAACACCTTGCCAATAGGGTCAACACCTTTGAAAACCGGAAGATACCATCCTCTATCGAGAATACTTCTAACTTCCCAAATAAATCTAGAGACATACGGGTCTGATTGCGTTAAAATTCTTAATTTACTATCCTCTCTGCTAGGCCTTTTTAATTTTTCAACTTCTTTAGGTATACAATAAAATGCCTCAGGTTCGGGAACCAGTGAGACCACTTTAGCAATCCTTCCAGATTTTTCAAGATTCATTAGTGCAACCGTCAAATCCTCGTATGATTTTGTTACAAAGAATCTCAGTGTGTGGGATTTAATTGGTCCTAGACGTTTGACTACATCTACCAGAGAGTCTTCAAAACTAGTCGGTTTGTAAACACCATGGACTCTATGGAATAGCGATAATTTTCTCCTTCTACCTGCAACATCTTCGAACTGTTTCACTACCAACATTTGCCTTTCGAGATTATCCAATGCACGTTTCAAATCTCTTTGTAGTGACTTAAATTCTTCACCTTTGGGGAAATCTTGCATGATTTCTTGCCGAGTGACATTTATTCCGGGGGGTATTTTCTCAAGCAACTGTTCCTCCATTGGACCAATCCAAGGTTCCGGTTTCAAACCAAGTAACATAGGGATGTTTTTCTTGGTCGTATACCCAATTCTATTGTGGAGCAAACGGCCCATAATTACATCCGAGTCCATCTGTAAGTCTTTCCAGTCTTTGAATCTAAATTGGTCAACCCGATATAATAATTCTTGTTGCTTTTGGAATATTACGTGAGAATCAAATGCAGAAAAACCGTCTTCATACTTTGAAAAAGATTTGTCGAAAACCATATTTTGAACCCAGCGATATTCGACAACTTCCTCGACTCCACCAGTTAAGCGATGTTCGTCGATTTTGAGTATATATTCCGCATCTTCGGTTTGTTTGAAGAAACCTACAGAGATTACATTTCGAGACTCAAGTTCGTGGAGGATACGGTCGACAAGGGCTTTTGAAAACGGTAAACGATTTTCAATTTCATCCGACATCTTAGGACCCTCACTCCCCAACATTTCGATAATCTTAACACGCATCGCAACATGAGGATCACTTATCTTCATAGGTTTCCATTTAGTAGGCTTCAATCCATCATATTCGATCGCAATCTCATATTCGATACCCTCAGTAAGAAGTTCTCTTAAATCCTGTACTTCTTTACCGCCATTTGTGGCTAGGCATCCAAGGGTTCCGTGGATTTCAGCCATATACGGAGTGAACCACTTTTCATCTAATTCAACCGATCCAGTATTTCTAATCTTGACAATTTCGCCCTTCTGACATAACTCTTGTACCCAACCGCGTAAAACATCTGAGTCAATGTTTTGTAATTTTTCTTTGTATAATGGATTGTTAAATGATTTTTCTAACCCTCCACCGTGTGACATTAGATTTAATAATCCACTTGAATCATTTGGAATAGGCGCCTTGTTGAGATAATAATCATTCAGTTCCTGTTCGGATAATTCTGTAGCAAGGCTTCTAGTTCCAAGTAATCTCTGTAATATTGTAGGATCTATATCTTTTACTAAGAAAGCACGAGTTTTCATTGACATTAAATCCTCAAATGCCGACATAAATAACGACATTCCGAGCCTCGAGGGGATGGTCATTTTTTGATGGACAATCCTTGCCTCACCTTGAATACATAATTCTAGGAAGTCATTGAGGCTATTTAGGTCAATATCGGTGAACATTATTTCATTTTTTGCCTCACGCATCAGCAAACTATCTTCAATTGTTCTGTGCTTATTTAGCAGTGCGTCTGCTCTTTGTTGGAATACCTGAGGGCTTATTTCATCAGCCCCAATTCGCTTTGGTATTATTAGTGACCTACCTGCAACTTCTTTGAATCGCTTCGCAAAAATTTGGGTGTTGATGATATATCTTTCAATAACCTCTATGTGATTTTGGCTCTTGAAAGAATCGTACATTTCTCTAGGTTCTATTTCTTGTGAGGTTCTCAGCAACAAACCATTTTCATCAAAAGACATCTCAATAACGCTAATACCATTGGTTTCAGCTAGCCCAGCCAAGAAGTATCCAAGAGCGGTATTGAATCCTCTACCCCTGCATGTTGTAATCATGTAGGTTGGGTGCCCTCCAGTAATAATCTGTTCAACAAGTATCCTGTTGGGGTCAGGCACTTGGAACGAATCAATTGAATGCTCTTCAAGATGTCGAGCAATGGAGTTTGCCACAATCGCAGATAATCCATATGCATCAGATAAAATCATTCGGGGGTCCATTTCTCTACGGAGCGCTACTATGCAATGGCCAATCAAATCCAACAAAGCATTGGACAATTCTCTAGAACGTGAGCGTGCTTCACCTGACCATGAAGGAACTGTAGGGCGGTAACCAGTGACAGCAGTAACATTTACTCTGGTTCCCTGAATGTTTGTAACTCGATAAGTTGAACCCCCCAAAAGAATTACATCCCCACTGCGCAGATTTGAAACAAATGATCCACTCAATTGTCCAAGTACTGAACCTTCGGCATTGAATACCAAGTATGAATTATCAGGTGCTATAGTCCCAATATTTGTGTAGTAAATCATTCTAGAATATCCACGTTTTCCGTATATGTTTTCTTCCCAATCAACCCAAACCCGCCTTTCCTCTTCGAGCATGTCTAAGACTTCTATGAAATCATCATACTCAAAATTGCGATATGACCAAGCATTTACAATCACTTCATACGCTTCATCAATGTCGATTTGGTTTATAATTACCAATCCAATCATAAATTGAGCAACAACATCTAAACAATTTTCGGGAAAATGCAGGATGTCCATATCACCTTTTTGTATTGCAGATTGGAGTGCGGCTAATTCAATTAGGTCGTCGACACTAGTAGGCAAAAACCTGGCACGCGGAATTCCTCCAACATGGTGGCCAGCACGACCAATTCGTTGTAATGCAGTAGCGATGTCACCTGGACTGCCAACCTGCACAACTAGGTCTACCGAACCTATGTCAATACCCATTTCTAGTGATGAAGAGGTGACGACCGCCCTCAAGTGGCCATGTTTCAAGCGTTTTTCAACATCAAGTCGAATTTTTTTATCCATGGAGCCATGGTGCCCAGCAATTAAGTCACCGAGGTGGGGGCGCAGTCTCTGAACAAGAGTTTCGGTCATCTTTCTAGTATTGGCAAATACCAGTGTAGTAGTGTGAGCAGCAATTAAGTCTGCAATTACCTCAATGTTCTTTTCAAGAACCTTCATTACTGATAGGTCACTAAACCTATTATCAGGTATTATGATGTCCATATCAAGTTCCCTTGAGCCTGAAACTTTAGCGATACAAATATGACTTTCTTCACCTCTGCTTTCTCTATCATCACTTGATACCAAGTACTGTGCCACCTTTTCTAACGGTTCCATGGTAGCAGAAATTCCAATTCTTTGAACAGGTGTTTGGAGTAATGTGTCAAGATAAGATAAAGTAAGTCCGAGATGAACACCTCGTTTGGTTGGTACGAGAGAATGAAGTTCGTCTACTATCATGTATTCCAGTTCGCTAACTATTGGCTGAAACCTTGGCGATGTAATGGCAATAGCAAGACTTTCCGGAGTTGTGATTAGAATATGTGGCGGATGTTTTAGCATTTTTTGACGCTCTGATTGTGGCGTATCTCCTGTTCTGAGTCCAACCTTAATTTCTTGGGCCCGATCTGGTAGATAATGTTCTGCAATTTCAGTTAATGGACCAATAAGGTTTCTCTGTATATCGTTTGCGAGGGCTTTGATTGGCGAGATGTATACACAATGAACTTTCTTCTGAAGTTTGCCATTCAATGCTTTACGCACCAATTCATCGATGACAGTGAGAAATGCGGTGAGAGTTTTTCCAGATCCTGTTGGTGAACATAATAACAGGTGTTTCTGCTCCATAATTGCTGGGATTGCTAACTTTTGCGGCCTAGTAAAATCTGGAAATTTATCTTTGAACCAATTTCTAACCGGTGGACAAAGCATTGAAAGTAGGTCATCAGTATCTGTTGGATTATCAAGATACTCAATCTTTACCATTTTGTTTCACAATCCCAGTGGTTCGGATTGAATGCAACAACTACTTCAAAACTTCGCCTTTAATCTCCACAAGATGAGGCGTAATTAACTAATATCTCTGATTGGACTAAAATATCCAAAACATTCTCCGGCACGTGACTGCTCTCCAAACAATCCCCTTAGTGAAACGATTAAAGAATAAGTCCAGCAATTTATCTGGCATTCGAAACATTATGCTGCCAATCTTGAATGATCGTTTTGAGTTTTTCATAACCTTACCCATTTGACGTTGCCAAATTTTTTCATAATTAGTTAGAGGAGTTCCATCGATTATGTGTTTGGCTATTGTTTGTCCAGCTATTCTACCACCGACCATTGCTATTGTGATTCCCGCACCATTTGATGGTAACACCATCCCAGCAGCATCACCAACCAAAACGTAATTCTCTTTTACGAACCTTTTGATTGTACCGGACATTGGTAGTGAACCAGCACCTTTAAACGTGGTATTTCCCTGATATTTATCGATGAATTCGCTTGAATATTTGTTAAGCGATTTTCCCTTGGCAAAACTCTTCTGTATTCCAAGACCGATGTTTGCTCCCTCAGACTTTGGGAACATCCATGCATAACCGCCGGGTGCCATAGACCCAAAATGTAACTCAACAGCTTCGCCATAACTTCCTTCTTTCAACTCAAATTTGACTGGAATATTTACCGATTTTTCTCGCCAGTATTTTCTTCTCACCGGATCATTATGGCCACCTGCTCCGACAATAACCTTGGCAGAATACTGGTTGCCATTACGTATTTTGACGGTGTTATTATCTATGCTTTCAACATATGAATTAACAAGATACTCTGCTCCACAATCTTTGGCAAGAGTTACTAGCGCTTCATCATGAGCGACTCGGTTTAGAATCAAACCCTCAAATTTGTAAGAAAGAGATTTTCCCGACGGTGTAATGATATTCATAGTTTCACACTTACGGGAAATTGCGCGGTCTGGTGTTTTGAATAAATCATCCATATCAGGCACATCCGGACAAAGTCTACGCATCTCGTCATTTGTGGGGACTAGTTCGCCGCACTGGAGAGGTGTGCCAATTGATTCTCGCGCATCAATAACTAGTACGCTAATACCACCTTGAGCGGCATATCTGGCAACGGTACTACCTGCAGGACCTCCACCGATTACGATTAGGTCATAATCGAATTCTTGCCCCATGCCGACTCCTGTCGGAGGCTATTCTTAACCATGCGTATTGACAATAATTTGTTGTTATCAATGGTCAATTTCAAAGGTAAGTAACTACACGACTATCATGGTAAGGACAATGGGCGATGAATCTGAGCCTAGACTTGAGCGTTTGTCGGGTATGCTAAAAAGACGAGGTTTCATTCTACCTGCATTCGAAATTCACGGGGGAGCAAAAGGTCTNTACGATTATGGTCCNAATGGCGGTAGACTGCGCAATAAAGTAAACCAAATGTGGCTAAATCACTGGATTTCTCTGGGTAATATCGCAGAAATATCATGTCCAACAATTACGCCATTTGAAGTTCTTGAAGCAAGTGGCCACGTAGGAGAGTTTTCTGATTTCATGACGATTTGCTCTTCTTGTAATGAAGTTTGTAGAGCGGACACCTTGTTGGAAGCATTCCATCCTAACCCGGACTCGCTTGGGAAAACAGAACTGCAGGCGTTACTTGAACAGACATCACCCCCTTGCCCTTCGTGCGGAGGGCAATCGTGGTCGGAAATTGCTGCGCAAAATTTGATGTTCAATACCAAAATCGGGGCGGGTTCTTCTGGTCGTGATGGATTTCTAAGACCTGAGACTGCACAAGGAATGTTTACTTCTTTCCCTGTGTTATATCGACATTTTAGAGAAAAACTTCCATTTGGCGCAATTCAGATTGGTAAGGGCTACCGGAATGAAATTTCCCCTCGCCAGGGAATGATTAGATTAAGAGAATTCAATATGGCAGAATTGGAATATTTCATAGATCCAGAAATGTCTATTCAGCATGATTTTTCTAACTGGTCAAACGTTAATATCACGATGATTGGCGAACATGAAGGAGAGGTATCAACCTCGATAAACAATGCGATTAATACTGGAATGGTGAGACATGCAACAGTGGGTTTCTTCATTGCGAAAACCTATGAATTCTTGATTGGTGTTGGAATAGATCCATCAAGGATTAGATTTAGACAACACGAATCAAATGAAATGGCTCATTATGCTACTGATTGTTGGGATGCAGAAATCCACGGCTCTTATGGATGGATTGAGTGTGTTGGTATCGCTCACCGCGGTTGTTATGACTTACAAGCACATGAAAAATACACGGGTAAGAAACTCCGGGCGCGCAGGGAATTTGCCATACCAAAGGAAGTAACATTAGACGGTTGGACGATTGATTCTTCAGTCGCCGGACCGGTGTTTAAGTCACTAGCAGGCAAGGTAAAATCAGCCGTAGAAGAGCTACCACTGGAGACCCATTTTCCATTGGATCTCACAATCGATGATGGCGTTTTAACTATCGAGAAAAGTCATGTAAAGAGATTACAGCGTACCGATAAAATCACTGGTGAATGGTTCACACCTCATGTTATTGAACCAGCATTCGGTATAGATCGAATAATTTGGCACATTCTTGACCATGCTTATTACGAGATCGATAAGCAAGGTGAAAATTATTCAATTATGAAATTAAATTCTAGCGTTGTTCCCGTTGATTACGCAGTTCTACCATTGTTTGAAAAAGATGGCATGGGTGAACTAGCGGTCGAGGTAAATCGGATATTAAATGCCAAGTTTGGAGTAGTTTCTACCTTTGATTCCAGTGGTTCCATTGGACGACGCTACGCAAGAGCTGACGAAATTGGAATTCCAACTTGTGTTACCATTGACTATCAAAGTTTGGAAGATAAAACCGTCACAATAAGAACTCGTGATACTGGCCAACAAGTCCGTGTAAATATCTCAGAACTGTGATATACTTGTCACTCGAGGATTTTTTTGTCAAACTTGAATAACCTTCAACCAAACCAAAACCTATGGCTGAAGTTTCAGATTGGACAGAAAGGCATCGTCCAACATCCGAGAGCCATCTTGAGGGTAATGAAGCCCAACGCCAAAAAATACGAAAATGGCTCGATGATTGGAAAAACGGCATACCAAAGAATAAGTCGATATTACTAGTTGGACCCCCAGGTGTAGGTAAAACAACTGTTGCCAGAGCTATTGCTCAAGATATGGGCTGGAATGTTATAGAATTAAACGCATCTGATGCGAGAAATGCAGCATCCATTAGAAAAGTGGCAACTAAAAGTGCAACACACAGGTCATTATTCTTTAATCCCGAAGGTGACGATAAAAAGACGTTAATTTTGATTGATGAGGTAGACCATCTATCCGGCGGATTACGTTCTGTAAGTGAATCAAGAATTAATAACGCAATTAAAGTCAATTTAGACGCAGGGGAACAACCTCAATTAAAGGGTGATACTGGTGGAAAGGCGGAATTATTGAAGTTACTTTCTGAGACCAAACAACCAGTAATTCTTGCTTGTAATGAAGTGATGGGACTTTGGGGGAAGTCATCTAACTGGCGCTCTACTAGAGATAGATTTCAGAGATTGCTGACGACAATTAATTTTGATAGAGCAAGTAAGGATGCTTTAAGAAATATCGCTAGGCGAGTACTGAAATCGGAAAACATTGACTATGATGCGCATGCTGTGGAGGCACTAATCGCTAGTAACCCCGGAGATTTACGAGCGCTTGTTAGAGATTTGCAGGTGATTTGTGCATCTTCAAATAATTCTATAGATGAAGATGCAGTAATGCAATACGTTGAGTCTGGTGAGCGGGATGTTTCGATTGAGGTGTTTCCGGGATTAGCCAAATTGTACAAGTCAAAAACATCGCAAAATGCCATTAAATTAGGAATCTCAATTGACAAATCCCCATCGGAACTGTTGAATTGGATTCACTGGAACAATCCATCGATATTTTCCGATAAAACAGCAATTGACCGTGGAAATAAGGCGCTCTGCCAATCATCGAAGATGTTAATGGCAATGTATGAAAATACTGCTCACCGTTCGTGGTATTGGAGTTCCCAAATATCAGGATTAGCAGCGTCTGTTGTCAATCAACAAGACTTGCCTGAGAAATTGTTTCCAAGTTATCCCAATTTTCTTCGTCGCGCAGGATCTAAAAGCCGGACGACTATCATTAATCGGCTCACTGAAATTACCGGTGCGAGTAAATCTTCAGTGCGTGAAGAACTGTTGCCGCTGCTAATTTCTTTGCATTCCGAGACTTCTGCAGTCGGCAATATTGACGACTTTACTATATCGATTGATATGGGTCTAACAGGTGAGGAGTATGCCGCCTTGTGTGGCCTGCCCAAAACTAGAAAATCCACGAAAGAGTTGATCGCAAGATATAATCTGATTGAGAGTGAACGAGAATCTCCCATTGAAATCGCAATGATGGTGCAACATGAGGACTCTGAAGTCACCCAAGATGAGCACAAGTCGAGCAAGGGGCAACAAAAGTTATTTTGAATTTGATTTTTTGCCTGGAATTAATTTTCTAAACAAAGCAAGGGCTCTTCTGTCACTATGCTCTTTATTCTCATCTTGCCATGTTCTTGGGTGCAATAAAATAACCACTGTTAATAATTCTAATCTNCCAAACCACATCAAAAACGAAGTAAAAATAAGCACTCCTGAATTTAGTGGTGACCAAGTGTTACTTGGACCATATGCGCCCAAAGCAGGACCAGTATTACCAAGCGATGATGCTGTAATTCCTATGATACTTTGAAATGATTCATCAAGCATTAATACTGCTAGTAATATGCTAGAAATTCCAAATAATCCGATCCAAACAAACAACATTCCAACAATTTTGTCAATTTGCTGTGCTTCAACAACCTCGCCGTTCATACGAATTTGCTTTATTTTGCGAGGTTGAGCAATTCTTACTAATTCTCTCATAGCGACTTTAAATGCCAGAATAATTCTCATTAATTTTAGCCCACCGCTAGTAGATCCAGCACATGCTCCCACTACCATCAAAATCATCAAAACAAATTGAGTCAAAACCGGCCACATCATGTAATCTTGGGTGGTATATCCCGTCGATGTTCCAATAGATATTGTATGGAACAAACTGTGTCTTAACGAGTCGCCAAGGGAGATGTTTGTCGAAATCAAAGCAATCATCATAAACAGAACAGCAGTAAAAATGTAGACAAGATATGTTTTGAATTCCTCGTCAGCAAATGCTTTGATGAACTCCCTAGCGATGAGGAACCATATCAGGGTAAAATTGATACCCCCAATAAACATGAAAATGATAATTATCGCCTCAACTTTTAATGAATCATAATAACCTATACTCGCATCTCTTGTTGAAAAACCACCGGTCGCCATTGTTGTGAAACCGTGATTTATTGAGTCAAAAATTGACATTTCCCCAATTAAGTGCAATAATATCATTTCTACTAGGGTTAGACATATGTATATGATCCAGAGAGCAAATGCGGTTTCCTTTAGCTTGGGTCTTAGTCGTGATAGTGATGGTCCAGTTAGTTCGGCCCTAGCTAACGCCATACCTCCACCCATAACTCTAGACAATAACATCATTCCAAGCATAATTATACCCATACCTCCCAACCATTGTGTTATTGAACGCCATAGCAAAATTCCACGTGGCTGTGCGTTGATACAATCAACAGTTGTTCCTGGTATACAATTAGGACTCATGTTATGAGATATCACCGTTGCACCAGTGGTAGTGAAACCGGACATTGATTCGAACCATGAGTTGACTGAACCTCTAGCGATATCTAGGAAACTAGCATCTGCTGTAAATGGTCCAACAAAAACCCCTCCAAGCCAATATGGAAATAACCCAATAAACACAACGATTGGATAAATAAGAGCAACAGCGGCAAATGCTTCTCTGTCCCTTAGTCTTTCGGGAGTATCACTCCTTGTCCCAAATTTAAGCATCATCCAACCTATTGTTGGAGACATAATTATCGGTATCAAAAAAGCTCGTAAAGCCATTTCGAAATCATCAAGCCAGATGGTAATTAAACTACACAAAAATAGTGGAATGCTTATGGCAATTAAAGTCCAACCAAGTATTAGACTCAACACGTCAAATCGCATATTCACACCTTGAATTTTCGTTCAAGCTCAGCAACCCTATCCGGGCTAGTAAAAATGATTAGATTATCCTCGGGAAGTAATAATTTTTCAGGTGCAGGGCGCAAGTTTTCCCAAATTCCTTCGACTGTCCTTCTCTGGATGAAGGCAATTCTCATCCACTCGCTAAATCCGGCATCAGCGATTCTCATGTTCGAGAACTTATGTGCTGAATCAACTCGCATACTAATTCCCACAATATTTGGAACATTGGATAAAACAGCATATGCTCCAGCTGCTTTAGTGTGTATGTGAGCCAATATATTGTCAACCGCAACACGTTTTCTATCTACTGCAAATGTAATCCCCATTCTTTGGGTAACTTTAACTAAATCAGCATCATATAACAATAATCCAGTTCGGTTTACACCCATGTCACTAGCTAGTAATGCAGCAGCAATACTATCATGGTCTGATTTTAGCGCAGCAATAGCAATGTGGTGTTCAGGTATCCCAACTTCAGTCAAAATATCGCGGTCAAGATGGTCTCCATGGATTACTTCTAAGTTAGGGTTGGAGCCAATATCTGTAGCTGAGAATTCATTGGCTAGTTGTAAATCTCTTTCTATGACTGTAACTTTTGCACCATTCATTAACCAATTTTCCGCAATCATTTGGCCAATTTGGTTGGCGCCAATTATCGCAACCTTAGGCGAGATTGGAAAATCAGTTGCTTCATGTCCAAAGATATTCAAAATTCGGTTAAAACTAGACAGGCCATTGGTCGCGACGGCAATTGTATCATTAGGCATTAAGACAAAATCACCATCGGGCACAACACTTTTTTCACCGGCTCGCTTTACCCCAACAATAAGTGGTAAATCACCATCAACAGATGAATTAGCCTCCCTTAGGCTATTGAACACAATGCCCTCAGCATTCTTAGTTACATCAAATTCTATAATGTATGAATCATGACCAAATGGAATCACTTCATCGATAGATGAAGAGCGCAAGCCAGTATGTAGTCTCTTAATCGCACTGTCCAGTGGATTGACAACATGATTCACCTTGGCCCAGTTTGTTAGGTGCCCTTGCTTTTGCTCTTCAAGGAAATTTAGATTTCTAACTCTCGAAATCGACAATAAAGGTTTAGCCTTAGACCCAGCATACTGATAATGAGCGTGCTCAGCCAATGCGCAAGCCAATAGATTTCTCTCATCAGAATTGGTTGCTGCGATAAAAACTTCTGCTTCACCAATTCCTGCTTCGTTCAACTTTTCTCTAGTAGTTAAATCACCATGAATAACCAGTACATCCAGATTCTGAGCATTTTTTACTGCTCTTGAGTCTGAATCTACCAAAACAACGTCCATTTCCTCTGCCCTAAGGGCTCTTGCTAATTCCGTACCAACTCTGCCGGCACCACCAATAATTATTCGCAAACTATCACCTCAAATTTTCCACAAGTTTCTTGATTTGGTATGTCCCACCTGTTGTTTCAGGTACATCTATGGTTGAGAACGATCTTGTTCTGTCTATACTGTTACTGTACACGCCTGGTTTGTAATAGCTGTTAATCAGGTTACCATTAGGATCAGCTTGCTCAACCCAATCGATGTATGCTGTTGGCGTGTGTAGCAACCATTTGTTATTTACTACATCAACCGAACCTTCAACAAAACAGTCATCTAATACAATGTTTCTGTCAGCGCACCACTCATCACTCATTGGTAGTAATATATAGCCCCACGCATGAGCTTCCCAGTAGGTGTAAGTGGAATCGGTCAAGGCACCAAAAACATACCATCCAGGAATCATTTTGACTCTCAGAATTGAGAAAAATGCGTTTGTTTGTTCATCACAATCTCCAACTCCTGCAGCTAAACATGCAGGTCCACTTCGAGCAACAACTGGGGCATTTTTATCATATAGGATATTAGCATGCAGGTAGTCGAATGTAGCTCTTGCAAAGGCATATGCATTTGTGGAACGACCCTCAGGCAGGGATGCTGATATTGTTTCAGCAGTAGATGTTACAATAGCATCTTGACTATTAATTGCGTAATCAAATCGATTATTGTTATACCATGTAGATGATGTAAATTGAGCAGCTTTAGTACCCCCACCACGATCAACAATGTCCGAGAAATCCCCACTTCTATCTACATTTATTCCATGTGAAGTACCATCAACACGCGAATCGACTCTTGATGATGACCACCATGAATAAGAGGTGCTAGTCAGCGATACAGAGTAGGTAAATGACGCAGTTTCTTGTGGGTCTAAATTAAGGTGGACTTTGACACATATGTCCACACTGCACATATCATCGCCTATCCCCACTCCTGGCCACCATATCTCATGTCCATCAACGGTTATCAATTTATCATCGGGCATTCTTGCCGGTTCACCTAGAAGCGGTATATCGTATGAAATTCCATTCAAAGTTAATTCAATTTGATTTATAACTTGGATGTATTGAGTGCTTAACGGCTCGCTCCCATCGGTATACTCAAACATACTAGACTCACCATTTAGTGTCGATATGTCTCGAGGTATTGCAAGATTTTCGCTCAAATAAGCATCTCCACCGTTATTTACCACATCTATAGTTTTGCCAATAGTATAGCTAGTTTCTATNGGATATAGGTGATATGGGGCTGCTGCTAGTTGGATATATTCACTAATACCGGCCCATTTGTTGAATACTAATTCCCGTGCTTGTGGAGATAGCATGATGAATGCCACCAGACTAAGCATAACAACACTACGAAATCGATTCTTTCGACGTTTGAGGATATTTTTTCTTCGTCCAGTGTGGGTTTGAACTACTCCTGAAGGGGTTGGTTTTTTTGTTTTCATGTATGTTGTTTCAATTGAACCTTGGTTGAATTGTTGCTCAGCAGCGAATTGTTCGGATTTGATATTAGCTAACACTCTGCCACATGTATAGCAAATTGTGTCACCCGGAAGTGTGACACTCCTGCAATAAGGGCAAGCACCCATAACACTCGGCTTTGACGACATTGTATAACGCTTACCTGCGGATATCCTCCAAAGTGTTTATTTTGTTAGTTATTGAAATATCTCGCAAAATCAATTTGCGTGTATTATGTAAGTAATTATTCACTTTCCATGCGGATGAACAAGCCCGTAACCTGCTCAGATAATTGGTCAATTTTACGCTCTCTTGCCTGTCGCGCCCAAATTTTCCGGAGCTGCTTTTTCCCTTCTTTGGGAATTGCATTCCAAATCCAATCTTCTGAGGCTCGGTTAGCGATTAGCATCACTGGGATTATAAATATCCAACCAAGTGGGGCGGAAAGGACATATGAAAACATCACCACATAGCCACACCTCCACATAGTTGCTCTAAGAATTGCCCCCCACTTTCTACCCATGAGCATCAGTTGACCTTGATAGGATGAAATAATTGCTTCACACCTTGGCGCCAATACGCTCAATAGTGTCACAGTTAAAACTAGTTGCGGATTGAATTCTGATAATCTAAGCACCGCATAAATTACTACCATACCGAACATTCCACCAATTGCCAGCCCTAGTGCCCATCCACTGGTAGTCTGTGAGCTGCCAGAAAGCACTCTTTTTCTTCGAAGAATAAAGTGCGCGACTATTGACGTGATAAGACACAATAAAATCAAATTTACTGGATTGGCAATTTCCCCCGAACCAGTAGCCTCAAACTCGATAGTTGGAATTATAATTTCAGTATATATCATTGAACCATATATTCCTCCAAGTAATATTCCCCAGAATATATTGCTCCATGCAGTTGGTAAATCATAGAAACCAGAGTATCTTGTCATTACTCCTCTCCAGCCAAGAGTCATGCCGATTAAGGCCGAAACACTGGAGATTTGGAATAATAGCAAATCTGAAGCCATTATTCCTGCGCATATGTATTAGTTCATCAAGTCAATGCAGGATTTATCTTAAATCCGTTCAATTCAAAGACTTCCAATTGTGAGCGACATACATGGCAAGATTACTATTGTTTGGCGGGAAAGGTGGTGTAGGAAAAACTACGACATCAACGGCAACGGCAATACATCTGGCTGATTGTGGTCTAAAGGTACTTCTTGTTTCCAGTGATCCAGCTCATTCAACCTCGGACTCACTCGGTGTCGAAATTGGTACAGAACCAACTCCCATACCCGGGGTTGGAGGACTGTACGGATTAGAGATGGATCCTGAATCAAAGTTGTCTAGTCTATTACCAAAATTGGGCAGTATGGTTGATGGTATGAATTCAGGAGGTGGTTTGGGTGGACTTGGAATGATGCTCGATCCATCTGCTAAACAAGAATTTGCTGATATTAAATCAGATGTAAAAACCTCAGATATGATTCTACCGGGTCTAGACGAGGCATTGGCATTTGATGAACTTTTGAAGCACGTTGAAGATCCAAATTGGGACGTAATTGTATTTGATACCGCGCCAACAGGGCACACTCTTAGATTTCTATCACTACCAGAGATTATTGAAGCATGGTCAGGTCGTTTAATTAGATTGATGAGAGTTTCAGGTGGTATTCGTTCAATGCTATTTGGACGGAAAGAAAGCGAGGAAATGAAACAGGAACTTGAAAGATTTAGAAATCGTGTCTTACATGTGAGGAGAATCCTTAGTGATTCCCAACTTACCTCATTTACTTTAGTTACTATTCCAGAAAAAATGGGTGTTAATGAGACTGTTAGGTCTTACAGTTCATTGATTGAATATAAATTGCCAGTATCATCATGTATAGTTAACAGGGTTACTCCACAATTTGATCACCCGTTCTTGAAAAACCGAAGAGACGCGGAATTAACTCGAATTGCAGAATTAAAAGAACAATTAGATTCTGTCAAAGTATGTTCCATGGAATTGTTGGAACAAGAAGTAGTTGGTATAGATAATCTCAGAGTGGTTGCCGAGAGATTGTACGGTTTGCCTGAAAAATTACCTGATGACCTTGGACCACATGATGTTGGTAAATTGATAAATCATAGTATTCATCGTGGTATGTATCGAGAAATTACCGACGACCAAGAAGTAATTTTCTTGCATTTTCCCGGCATCATTAGAGATGAGCTTTCATTAAGAAGCGATGACGGTGTATTATTTATTGGCCTCAATGGCCGTGAACGTGAGATTTCAACAAGTGTCCCCGTAAAAGCCAGTCAGGTGGGGGCTAAATTGGAAGGCGATGTTCTAAGATTGACTATTCCGCTGATTAAGGGATGAATTCAAAGAGGGTAACAGTCACGGGATGTCATGGCACTCGAAGGTTTGTCTAGGGGTATCTTTCGTTCCTTAGGGTTTCTGAAAAATCGCCGGAAACTTGACGAAGACGAACTTCGTGAAATGACCCGAAGTTTACGCCGGGCTTTGCAGGAAGCAGACTTTAACGTGCGGCAAACTAAAGAAATCGTTGAACGAATGGAGACTCGGCTTCGTGAGGAAGAGCCAAGACCTGGTCTAACACTGCAAACCCATGCAATGAATATACTCTATACTGAATTGGTTAGAATTCTTGGGCCTGCTCACCAGTTTCAACCACGTGGAGCAACCTTACTTCTTGTTGGCCTATACGGTCAAGGAAAAACCACTACTACAGCTAAACTTGCAGAATGGTATCGGAAAAAACACGGATTGAGAGTTGCAGTTATTGAAGCCGACGTACACCGCCCTGGAGCATTTGCTCAACTTTCTCAATTACTTGAAGAGACTACAGTACATGTATATGGAGAGCCAGATAACAAAGATGCTGCACAAATTGTTAAAAATGGATTAGCAGAATGCTCAGCAGCTGACTTAGTGATTGTTGATACTGCTGGGCGCCATCAGCTAGATCAAGACCTAGTAGAAGAACTAGAGAATATATCATCACTAACTAGAGCAACAGAAAGGTGGTTAGTCATTGATGCGCAAGTTGGCCAAGCAGCAGGTCCAGTTGCCGCCTCGTTTCATCAATTAGCCGGTGTCACCGGTATCGTTGTCACGAAGTTAGATGGTACTGCTAGGGGTGGCGGTGCGTTGTCAGCAGTCGCAGCCACAGGAGCGCCCATAGTTCATATTGGTGTGGGNGAGAAGATAGCAGATTTAGAGAAATTTGAGTCTGATAGATTTATCTCAAGGCTGCTTGGAATGGGCGATATTCAAGGACTAATCGATTTAGCACCCGAAGACCTTGATGAAGAAGAAGCCATGCGTCTGACACAAAGGATGATGTCTGGCAGATTCACATTAAATGACATGTATAAACAGATGGAGATGATGTCAAAGGTTGGAACTATCGATAAATTAATGTCATTTCTGCCGGGTAACATGTTAGGTGGCTTAGGGGGAATGTCAAAATCGCAAAAGCATGCCATGCAATCTAATTTAGATCGCTACAGAACTATTATGGATAGCATGACTGCATGGGAGAAGAACGAACCTGCAAAAATCAAAGCGGATCGGATTAAACGAATAGCGCGCGGTTCTGGGGTTCGAGAAAAAGATGTAAGAGAACTTATAGGTCAGTGGAATCGCTCGAGAAAAATGATGAAGGGTATGGGCGGAAACAGAAAACTGAATAAGCAAATGCGAAAGATGATGAAAGACGGAGATATGGATATTGANCCTTCATCATTTGGTATGTAATTAATCATTATTTGGTGGCAAATCAGGAATTTCCTTAGTGTTTGCAGCCTCTTCAGCAGCAAGTCTCGCCTCTTCCTCAGCAAGTTGTCTAGCTGCTTCTTCGGCAGCAATTCTTGCTTTTTCTTCGGCAATTCTTGTCTCTTCTTCAGCAATTCTTCTTGCCTCTGCCTCTTCTCTGAGTTGTTGCTCTTCCGCAGCTACTCTTGCTGCTTCTATTTCTTCAGCAATTCTTGCTTCCTCTTGCAATTTCTCATTTTCAGTCAAGCGTATCGCTTCCTCTACCATCTTTTGATGTGCTGCATTAACTTCGGCAATTCTTGCTTCTTCTTCGAGTTTCAATCGTTCTTTTTCAGCCTGTATCTTCGCTTCTTCTTCAGCCCGTCTAGCTGCTTCTTCAAGTTTCAGTCGTTCTTTTTCAGCCTGTATCTTCGCTTCTTCTTCAGCCCGTCTAGCCTCTTCTTCGGCTTTTAATCTCGCCTCTTCTTCAGCTTTTATCTTCGCCTCTTCTTCGGCCCGTCTCGCCTCTTCTTCGGCTCTTATTCGAGCATTTTCCTCGGCCTTTAGCCTTGCTTCTTCTTCGATCCTAGCAATCTCTTCAGCTCTTTTTCTTGCCTCTTCTTTTATTCTTGCCTCTTCTTCGGCCCGTTTTCGTGCTGCTTCTTCTTCGATAGCTCTTTTTCTAGCCTCTTCGACTAAACGTTCCTGCTCTTGAATTTGCGCTCTTAATTGAGCTTCAGCCTTTGCTTTTGCTTCTGCTTCCGCTCTTGCCTTCTCTATTGCCTCCGCCCTTGCACGTAGTTCTGCTTCTTTGCGAAGTTGCTCCTTCATAATCAGTTCTTCTCTGAGTCTTTGTTCTTCCTCAAGTCTCTTGCTTAGACCGAACCTATTCATAATCAAATCATAAATTGCATTGTAGTCTTCATCAGATAATTCCAACACATCCGATCTTGCCTCTAGAAGAATTAATTCAACTTCCGATTCCACATATAGCCCAGTATGATTATTCATCTTATCTCTAAGGACTCGATAAAAATCTCTTTGAGCAGGGATAATTTGACCATCGGAAGTAATGAAATTTTGCACTTCGGTCATCACCTCAGTAAGATTTAGTTGGTCACTCATGCTACAATCAACCTCGCCTCAGTATGTCTTGGCCAGTATTACTCTTCGCTTAGTCATTTTGCCAGTCATGTGGCACGGCATCTCATCATCGTAATTATTAACAGAGTCGCCTAAAAACGTTAAGCCAGTTAATTTTTCGACGATTTCCGCATGTGCATCGCTGCCATCGAATGGCATTTGGTAGATTTTACCATCGACTATCTCCTCATCCATTGACCAATCTCCTTTATGCTCAACAAACGTTGGTAGCGGTACCATAACATCATTCATGTGTGCGAAAGAGCGCCTTCTTAATTCTGTTGAGATTTCATCTAACTTGACATTGCAAAGTGTCACGATATTATCGATATCTAAAGGCTCTTTACCACCGGTTCTCAATGCAGCATAAGCAGTACCTTGAGCAATATCTCTAGGACCTATATCTAATCTTAGTGGGACGCCTTTAATCTCCCAATCGTAGTATTTTTGTCCCGCCCTTATATCTCTAGCATCAACTTTGACTCTCAATCCGGATTCTCGTAAAATATCAGCAATTCGGTTTGATTCAGCTACGGTGTCCACATCTGAATTTTTCTTTATCATAGGACAGATCACAATTTGGAATGGAGCGATAGCTGGTGGCATAATCAATCCTCTATCATCACCATGCATTCCTACTATGGCTCCAAGTAACCTTTCAGACATACCGTATGTTGTTTGGTGGACATGCTGCTGTTGCGCATCTAGGTTTTCATAGGTTATATCAAAAGCTTTAGCCCATTGATCGCGGTAATGATGGCATGAAGCAACTTGGAGCGTTCTTCCGTTGGGCATCACAGCATCTATGCCAATAGTGTACCATGCACCAGGAAAGGTATCCCATATTGGGCGCTTTGCTTTGATAATTGGCAGGCATAGGTTTTCCATTAAATTATCAACTATTTCCAAATCTTCTCTGATTTGTCTAGTTGCACAAGCTTCATCAGCATGAGCGGTGTGTGCCTCAAAGAAGTGAATTTCTCTAACTCTTATGAATGACCTTGTTTGTTTTGTTTCATATCTAAATGTGTTCACCATTTGGTAAATTTTTAGCGGTAAATCTTTGTGTGACCTAATCCAAAGTGGAAACATTGTATACATGGCGGTCTCAGAAGTTGGTCTAAGAAACATTGGGATATCAAGGTCATTATCACCCGCATGCTTTACCCAATAAACTTCTTTTTTGAAACCCCCTTCCTCTTCCTCATCTCTAAGTTGATCTGGGTCTATACCTTCTTCTCTAGCTCGTTTTAATCGAGCAACAAGTGCGTTTTCTTTTTCCAGTAGATTCTCTGGTATCAATAATGGAAAATTAACCTCTTCATGATCTGTTCTTTCCATTTCTTTATGAGTTAAGGAATCAATTAATTTCATTGTTTTCCAACCATATGGTCGCCAAACATCCATTCCCTTGATTGGATAACGCTTGTCAACTAAATCTGAGGCTTCGACAATGAATGGATACCATTCATTGAAGTTTTCAACTTTAGATGGTATGCCGCGCTTCGCTTTGGCAGGTCCCTTGCTCATATTGACTACTCGTGAGACAATCACTCATGAATATGTTGCTTTTTATCAACTGATTTTGTGGTAAATCCTAACAAGGCCAAAATTGCTGCACAACACCAAACAGTCTCTAAGATAAAAAACGCCCACTCTCTAATCAATAGCGCTCTCAATGTCAACAGCCCTGAACCTGATGCCATCAGTAAAAGGTAAATTTTACTTTTGCTGTCCAAAACATTTCGAGTTTCTAGCAAAAATGCACCCAATATGAGTNCCATACCCGAATATGCAACAACTTCTGAGATAATCTCACTAGGAGACATAAGATCACTTCTTCCTAAATATGAACAAAAGAAATGCTAAGGAAATGATTGCAACAATATCAGGTATTCCAATACCGCCAGTTGTACCTCCAATACCATTCATATTTTCTGTAAGTAGGGAGTATGACCAACCATCAGATTCTCCAAATTTATAAAAATCCATCAGATTCATTCGAGTTTGACCTTCAGAACGGCACGTTCCAACTTCGCAAGACCCATCAAATAGGTTCGATAGTAATCCAAATAAATTTGAAATTACAACAACTAAGCCTGTTGCGGTGATAATTGAAAGCCATGAAAATATACTCTTATTACTTGGTAGGTCAGGCATTGCTAAATGAGGTAAGTCAGGAAGTGGTAACCCGGTTGGTTCAATCACCTCAACCATTAAATTCGAGGTTTGTCCTAAATCTTGGGCGCCATCATGAGACTGATTAGCGGGTTGATTTTGAAAATCTCTAGCCTTGACTGGTTTGACATTGGCTATTTTTATACCATACAAACGGTCTGCTAGACTGACTAGTGATGCATCTTCTGCGATGTCTGAAGCCTCTAAATCGCCGTCAAGTAACTTCTTCAAGCGGGTTTTAGCATCGCTCAAGTTGACTCCCCCATATAGCGGGTGGAATCTTATTATTAATAATGCTCTTATCGTTAATTAGGCCTTTCCAGCAGCCTCAACATCCGCCCAATCTTTCATAAATCCATCAATCCCCTTATCTGTTAGCGGATGATTAATCAACTGACGGAAAATCTTTGTAGGCATAGTTGCAGTGTGCGCACCTAGTTGTATGCATTGTAATACATGGGTAGGGTGCCTTATCGATGCAGCGAGTACCTTGGTGGTAATTTCGGGATAATTGTTCCAGGTGTTCATTATTTCTGCAATAAGAGCCATTCCATCATGCCCAGTATCATCTATTCTACCAATAAATGGTGATACATAGGTCGCACCTGCTTTTGCTGCCATGAGCGCCTGAGCGGCCGAAAATATTAGAGTCACATTGGTTTTAATTCCCTGTTCAGTAAGAATTTTGGTTGCAGCCAGTCCTTCGGGAATACATGGGATTTTGATGATGACATTTTTAGGGAGATTGTTTTTCAATTCTAGTGCTTGGTTGACCATTCCTTCTGTATCCATGGCTGTTACTTCAGCAGAGATCGGCCCATCACATATCGAGGCGATTTCGGCTACAACTTGCCTAAAATCTCTGCCACTTTTTTTGATCAGTGAAGGATTTGTAGTTACTCCATCAAGAATTCCCCATGAGGCAATCTCTCTAATTTCATCAACGTCAGCAGTGTCTAAAAAGAACTCCATAGGGTTATGGTAGCATAGGCACTTCATGAATTATCCGCTTGATTATTGAGCCATTATTGTCTCTAACTTACCGCCATTAATACAATTATCAATCCATTGAATAGAGTAATTAATTTTATATTTAATTCACATGATTTGTTATCCTTGGTGTGGTGAATATCTGATTATGCATCACTTACGGTTGATTGCTCGAGTTGCTGACTTAGCAATATATGGGGCAGAAATCTCCATTAATTCAAGCATCTCATCCGCTTGACCAGATTCACCAAATCTATCCTTTACCCCAACTCTTTCTAATGGGGTTGGGATATTGGATGATAGATATTCTGCAACAGCGCCACCAAGGCCACCGATTATGCCATGATCTTCGGCAGTAACTACAGCTCCGCATTTTTCTGCTAGTGAATGTAGTAGTTTTGTATCAAGCGGTTTTATCGTGTGCATATCGACAATAGTAGCCGCAATACCAATTTTGTTTAATTCATCTGCAGCTTTCAATGCTTCAGATACCATAACGCCACAGGCGATAATGGCAACATCATTACCTTCTTGAAGTACTATTCCTTTACCAATTTCTATTTCGCTTTCACGACCATCATACAAAACTGGGGTTTTATTTCTCGCAGTTCTAGTGTAACTTGGTTGTTTAATAGCTGCCAATTGATTTGTTAGAGCTCTGGTACTTACATCATCGCAAGGATGCATCACAATCACATTAGGGAGTGTCCTAAATATTGCTAAATCTTCAATTGATTGTGCTGATGAACCATCGGTACCAGTGTGAGTGCCACCATGGCTACCACACAAATGTACGGCAAGGTTAGGTCTTGCTATGCCATTTCGCATTTGCTCAAATGCTCTTTCGGTAAATATCGCAAATGTACTAGCAAATGGTAAGTAGCCTGATGATGCAAGTCCAGCAGCGGTAAGTAGCATATTTTGTTCACCGATTCCACATGAAACCGTACGCTCAGGATATGCTTTCCTAAAGTGGAGAGATTTCGTTGATTTTCCCAAATCAGCCTCAAGCACCACGACTTTTTCGTTATTAGCTAAGTCCAACAAAGCCTGTCCATATCCGTCCCTAGTGGCAGCCATTCTAGTCATGCTAACACCTCACCAAGCTCCTCCATAGCAATACGATATTGCTCATCATTAGGAGCCGCTCCATGGAATGCAGGGTTGTCTTCCATAAAAGAAACCCCTTTCCCTTTTATTGTGTGGGCGATAAGTATCGCCGGATTGTCAGTTGTACTAATCAAGAAATCTAGTCCTGCAACGATGTCTTCAGTATTATGACCGTCGATTTCCATGACTTCCCATCCGAATGATTTCCATTTGCTTGGTATGTCAAACATTCTCAATTGCGTCTCACAAAAGTCATCATTTTGAATGCGATTCCTGTCTAGAATTACTTTTAAATTACCCAGTTCATGATGTTTCGCCGCCATTGCGGCCTCCCAGATACTACCTTCCTGAATCTCTCCATCGCCAATCATTACGAACACATTACGCTTACTTCCGTCTAATCTAGCAGCAATAGAGCATCCCATGCCAAATGACAGTCCCATTCCGAGAGAACCCGCCGAAAAGTCAACTCCGGGGCACCATTTCGCATCTACATGGCCTTGACAAATTCCTCCCAAAACCCGGTAAGAATTCAAATCTTGCTTGGAGATAAAGCCCATTTCTGCAAGTATGGCATACATTCCGGGTGAAGCGTGGCCTTTAGAGAGAATGAATCTGTCACGATCTTTCCAATCTGGCTCCTCTGGCCTTATTCGCAGGTAATTAGCGTATAGAGCGCTGATAAGGTCAATTTCTGAAAGAGAGCCACCGGGATGTCCAGCTTTTGCTCTGTATACCATCTTAACAATTTCAACGCGACATTTTCTTGCGAGTTCCTCGAGTTCTGTTATTGACAATGACATATTACGACCAAAGACAGGTCGGCCAAGACAACCTTTGATGCTTTTGTTCAAAATTAAGTTATTATTTTGTCATTTTGAACATTGAAATAATTTTGCCAAATATATCTCTTAGAATCAATGAAAAATCTCTAATGAGGTTACCTCTCGATGGTAACGTTCTCGTTGCCAACCACAAAAATACTAAAACAAACCAACCAAAGAACACTAACGATAGGAAATTGTTTAACACCCCGGTATTAAATAGTTCAGTTAGATCAATCTTTAACACAATTAACAGGGCTACTAGCACGCCAAGAATAGACTCACCAGCAATAAATCCTGCACCGATTAATACGCCTCTATTCTCTACTTCTTTTGCCGCATCAACGGCTTTCTTTGAGGGTTTATCTCTCAATTCACCATCTACTCTAAGATGAGCGCTTCGAAAGGCAAAGTAGGATAACACTCCACCAAGCATGATCGGTACAGAGAGTCCGAGTGGAAGATAGATCCCTATGGCGACACTCATAACCGGCATCTTTAGCCAAATTAACACCACAGCGATAGCAACTCCTAAAATTATCATCTGCATATTTACGTCGCCAACAAAAGATCCACGTACAATATCGCCAATTAATTCAGCTTGGGGGGCAAGTAAAGCATTATCACAACTTCTAACGTTGTCACTTCCAGCCAATATTGCTTGTTCAACTTCACGTTCGCAAGCGGTCTCAGTAATTCCAAATGCATTATGAAGTAACTTCAATGTTGGTCCTATAACTAATGCTCCGGTAATGACCCCAATAATTTCTGCAGTTTGTTGAATCTTTGGCGTAGCACCAACCATATGACCTGTTTTGAGATCTTGCATTACATCTCCAGCGATTGCTGCTGATGATGCTACAATTGATGCGATTAGCATGGTAGCAAGCATCAGGGTGGGTGTTGATAAACCAAGGATTAAATCTCCAATTATCCATACTAGAGCTACCGTGAACAGTAGTGTTGCAATTGTCATGCCCGAAACAGGGGAGTTAGATGAGCCAACAACTCCGGCGATGTAGCCAGCCACGGCCGCAAAGAAAAATGCGGTAACGGCAAGAAACGCTGCACCTGCTAATGATAGAATCAATGAACCAGTCTTCCACCAGTAGAACAAAAATGTGATGCCAACAATTGCTGTACAAAACGCAAACACAAACTTCATTGGTAAATCTATCTCCGTCCGCAGTAAATCCTCGTTATCAACAGAACTCGCGTTAAATGCTTTCGAAATTCCTGTAATGATGCTTTTCCTCATCGACCACAACGTGTAAAGGCCACCAATAACCATGGCACCTACGCCAACATATCTGATTTGGTTTTTCCATATGCCTGTGAACTGCTCAACATTGGAGTCGCCAGAACCCCATCCATTAATCAGACCATACATTGGCACCAATATCATGAATCCAAACATTCCGCCGAGGAATATGAATGACGCAATCCTTATTCCGACAATGAAACCAACGGACAACAGGGCGACGGATAGGTCGATACCCCCATAGATTTTGGTTCCCATGAAATTTACCACTCCTTCAACACTATGATGTGTTGCTTGAAATCCCTTGACCATTAGACCGTATATTGCACCTATTCCAAGGGCGTATACTATTGCTTGTGAACCCTCTCCGCCCTCTTCACCAGCTACTAAGACCTCTCGGCACGCGACGCCTTCAGGATATGGGAGTGCTTCTTCAACGATAAATAATCTTCTAAGGGCAATGGTAAACATGGTACCCATCAGTCCACCAAGCAGCGCAATTATTGTTGTCTCTAGTAACTGTATGTCATCCCACAGGTTGGGAATTACTAATAGAGCAGGTACAGTAAAAATTACCCCGGCGGCGAGCGATTCACCAGCACTTGCCATTGTTTGAACAGCATTGTTCTCGAGAATAGTCACTTCCTTGAACAATGATCTCAATATAATCATCGACATTACGGCAGCGGGGATGCTAGCAGATACGGTCATACCTGCATAAAGTCCCAGATATGCATTTGCTGCGGTCATCAAAATACCAAGTAAAATTCCGACAACTACCACTCTAACGGTCAACTCTAACGGTGATTCACTAGCTGGAATGTAGGGTTCACCATGGTCTGCCATGAGCATGCTAAAAATATCTAATTGTTGAAAACATCGATGAATATGTGGGGATACCACCATCAAAATGATAAGTTGATTTCGCGTCGTATAACTTAAGGTTGTATCTATGGACGATAATTGGCATAATTTAGAGCCTATGGATGTACTGGTTGAATTGGATGTTAATAAGTCCGGCCTATCTAACAGCGAAGTTAGTATTCGTCGTTCAAAATATGGGGAAAATAAACTTGCAGAACCTGAGCGAATACCTGGTTGGAAAAGATTTCTTTCTCAGTACAACGACCCGCTTAATTACCTCTTAATCGGAGCAGCTATTGTAGCTTTACTCATTCATCCTGATGAACCTGGTGATGCTATTTTCATCTTTATGGTCTTGACTGCTAATGCGTATTTTGGTTATTGGCAAGAAGGTCAAGCCGAGCAAGCTATGGAATCTCTCAAAAAAATGTCTGTTTCTCAATGTGTAGTAGTCCGAAACGACACAGATGTTGAAATTGCGACCTCGGAATTAGTCCCCGGCGACATCGTTAATCTCTATGAAGGGCTGAACGTTCCAGCAGATATCAGGATTCTTGAATCATATCAATGTAAAATAGATGAATCAGCATTGACTGGTGAATCATTAACTATTGAGAAATTATCCTCTGCATTGGCAACTGATACCCTACTTGCTGACCGGAAAAATATGGCCTTTATGGGCACATGTGTCGCATCCGGTAGGGCTGTCGGGATAGTCGTTTCTACTGGTATGAAAACCCAACTTGGTAGGATTGCCAGCGACATAGCAAGTTCGGATACACCTAAAACACCGCTCGAACTAAAGCTAGAATCGTTGGGTAAATTCCTTGGATTTATTGCCTTAATTGTTGCTGTATTATTAGTTTCTATCGAGATGATAATCGCTTATGGAAATCCAAAAGTGGATATTTGGGAAGCAGCGGTCGACCAATTCATTATCGCTATTGCGATATTTGTTGCTATAGTCCCCGAAGGACTCCCTATCATCCTTGTGATAACTCTTGCTTTAGGGATGCGAAATATGGCAAAACATAAGGCGATTATCCGAAGAATGAAGGCTGTGGAGACGCTTGGTTCAACCACTGTTATTTGCTCAGACAAAACAGGAACCTTGACAAAAAACCAAATGACGGCAAGACAAATATCAACTACAGAAGGTGATTTTCAGATTACCGGCGAAGGATTCAAGCCAAAAGGTGAGATTTTATTTGGTGGTAAGCCATTGGGTGATGATGATCTATCTAGACACCAGAATAACCTGGGATTTAGACTAGCTGCAGCATGTCTTAGTTTATGCCACAATTCGCAAATAAGCAAAGTTGATGGTAGGTGGGAGGCACTAGGCGACCCAACAGACTCAGCATGTGCTGTTGCTGGTTGGAAAATTAATGGCGATGTTCAAAAATTCGCTCAAAGACACAGCCGCCTTCACGAGTTCTTTTTTGATACTAAGAGAAAAAGAATGTCGGTTATTCATGAATATGAAGGTGAGAGATGGGTATTTTCCAAAGGTGGGGCAGGCGGATATATCAATCTGGTAGAATGGAAGGTATCGGGCAATGAAATTGTGCCTATAGATGAGAATGATTTCAAACGAGCTGAAGAGGCTAATATGGAAATGGCCGGAAAGGCCATGAGAATCTTGGCCCTTTGTGCACGGCGGCTAGATGATGATGAAGACATTTATGACATTGTAAAAATTGAATCTGGGCTAATTTTCCTTGGGTTAATCGGTATTATGGATCCACCTAGGCCCGAAGTTAAGGATGCTATTGAGATTTGTCAGAAAGCCGGTATTAAAGTAAAGATGATTACCGGCGACCAACAATTTACCGCGACAGCAATCGGAAAGGAATTGGGGATAACTGACGGGGGAATACCTGCGGTGAATGGTGGAGCAATAGTTAAATTTACTGACGCAGAAATGGATGAGGCAGCAGCGAATTCAACAATCTTTTCCAGAGTAACTCCAGACCAAAAAATGCGCATTGTAAGTTCGCTTCAAAACCAAGGAGAAATTGTCGCAATGACCGGTGATGGGGTTAACGATGCTCCTGCACTGTCAAGAGCTAATATTGGTATTGCAATGGGTATAGCAGGTACTGACGTTGCAAAGGATGCAGCAGACATGGTTTTGCAAGATGACAACTTTGCCAATATTGTGCACGCAGTAGAAGAGGGCAGGAAAATATACCAAAACATAAGAAATTTTGTCCGATATCAAGTATCCACAAACGTTGCTGCAGTATCACTTATAGTAATCTCCACATTAATATTTGGCTGGAACCTTCCACTGACAGCAACGCAAATCCTTGTCATCAATATTTTGATGGATGGACCTCCGGCTGTTGCATTAGGGGTTGAAAAGCAGCACGGTAATGTAATGAACAGGCCTCCGAGACCTGTGGATGAAGGATTACCAAATAGAAATGATATTTGGCTGATATTTTATCTTGGAGCGGTAATGGTCACAGGGACATTGTTAGTATTCTTCTTAGCTGGTGGTGGATTAGAGACATGCAATGGTCTCCCCCTGTCTGATGGAACAAATTTGCCATTCGATCAAGCAGCATGTGAGGCTGGTATTGAGGCTGAGCTGTTAAAATGGGAATCATATGCAGACGACAAATTTTTGCATGCCCAAACTATGACCTTATCGGTATTTATCATGTTTCAATTGTTTAATGTGATGAATTGCCGGTCTCAAGAAGAAAGCATTTTCTCACTAGGAGTATTTTCCAATAAAGCGATTAACATAGCATTCCTGGTGTCCTTTGCCTTGTTGTTATTCTTTGTCCAACTGGCTAACTTTACTATTCCCTTCACTAATTTTGAAATCGGTAATCTTCTCTCAACTAAAGTATTATCGTTAAATGATTGGGGCATCATAATTGCTGTTGCGGCGCTAGTTGTAGTGATCGAAGAATTCCGAAAATTCATCGTTAATTCTGGTATATTTGCAATCGGCGGTAGTCGTTAGATTTTGTACATATATATTTGAAGTATGGGAAAGAGCGTAATATATGACTGGTTGGACATCGACGCCTGAATTGGCGGGTTGCGATGAAAACTGGGTGGAAAATTTAAGCGGATTGCTTTCTAAGTATAACTGGAGTAATAATCTAGAAACTATAGTTAACAAACTAAGCGTTGGTGAAAGACTCAGCATTTCTGATGGCCATATGTTATTTTCTCATGCCAATTTGATAGAGCTCGGTCAGTTGGCTAATCTAGCCAAATTGGCTAGGTTTGGAAAAAATGTTTTCTTTAATTCTAATGTTCACATTAACCAGACTAATATTTGTGTTCTGGCATGCAAATTCTGTGCTTTCAGGCGCAGCAAAAAACAACCTGACTCATATGAATTATCCGTTAAGGATTACCTAGATGAAATTGATAAGTATTCATCTGTGATCGACGAGGTTCACTCCGTAGGTGGACTTCATCCTGATTGGGATGTTGGTTATTTTGAGGACCTAATCTCATCTGCAAAAAGAAAATATCCGAATATTGCGATAAAAGCCTTAACCGCGGTTGAAATAAAACATCTTTCAACTAAAAGCAAAATATCATTCACGGAAACTCTCAGCCGTTTAAAAAATGCGGGATTAGATTCACTCCCAGGTGGCGGTGCGGAAATCCTGAACGATGATGTAAGGGAAATAATCTGCAGCGGTAAAGAGAGTTCAGAAGAATATTTGCAAATACATAGAGAGGCTCATTCCCTCGGTATTCCATCAAACTCCACTATGCTCTTTGGCACCATTGAGAATATCAACGATAGGCTAATTCACATGGATAAGTTGAGGAATTTAGCCGATGAGTATGGTTTATTCCAATGTTTTGTGCCATACCCATTTCTACCCGACTCCACTAGGCTTCCTGAGGCACAGTTAGCAACGTCAAATGAAATTCTTAGAACTATTGCTGTCTCACGGTTAATGCTAGATTCAATCCCGCACATAAAGGCTTACAGAATGAATATTGGTGATGAAATAGCAGAACTTGCATTAAACTTTGGCGCAGATGACATAGATGGCACGGTTAGACAAGAATCAATTATGCATTTAGCTGGGGCGAAATCTAGTTTGGATTATGGTATGTATCAGATGGCAAAATTAGTTACTGATGCTGGCTTTGTCCCTGTCAAAAGAAATACCACTTACACTAAATTCATACCAGTAAAACCAGAACCCCCAAAACGGTCAAAACGGCTTAAAATGATTCAATAGGTGAGTAAAAATGATATTAAATAGCCCAGTTCAAGAAATACAGAAGTTTTCGAAATGGAAATCTACAATCGGCAGAGTCGCATTTATGAATTGTGATCCACTTTTTTTACAATTAAGCAAGGATTGGGATGTTCTACCAGCCCCTCCATCTTGGCTTACAGGTCATTTACTCAGAAAAGATTGTATCATAGCCCCTATTCCAGCCGCTGACTACGCCAAAAACTCCCATGAGCTTATTCTTCTACCGGATCTTGGAATTTGTTCCAAAGGAGAGGTTGGCAGTGTTTTACTGTTTGGCTCTAAGCCGTTGGAAGAAATGGAATCAATTGCATTACCCTCAGATTCATCATCATCTGTGGCTTTGATGAAATTTATCCTCGAACGGAAGGACTTGAAGCCAGAACTTACGGTGATGGGGCCTGATATAGATAGAATGCTCAAGTCTGCCGATGGAGCATTAATCATTGGCGATAGAGCTTTAGATGCTTCAAGACTTCACCCTGACAAAGTTATACTGGATTTAGGAATGGAGTGGCAAAGAATCACAGGTAATCCTATGGTTTTTGGAGTATTTGCCGCTAGGAAAGACACTCCTCATGAAAGCATTAAACGTGCTTATATTTCACTTCGTGACCAATTAATTGAATTCGAATCAAATCTAGCCCGTCGGGAATTGATTGTGGAACTATCATCACAAAACTCAGGACTTAGTAAGTCTAGGCTAAATCAATACTTTAGTGAAGTATTTAATAGATTAGACGAGCAACACATCGTCGGATTGAATAGATTTTTGAAAGAAGCTTGCGGCCTCACAAAAGGAGCTGAATTTATTAAATTTTAATCATCTTTTTTCACTGAGCGTACCTTTCTAACCTTCACAGTATTAGCGACTTTTCGACTCTTTATTTTAGCGGACACTACTTTCTTGGAAACAATTTGCTGACCAGGAATATCTAGCTTCCCGTCCAAACGTTTTCTTTTTGTCGACATAATTGGGCCTTGTGCATTTCTTTGAATTCTGCCTCTGCGCCGTTTTACCGTTTTTTCATTATTTGAAGTTTCATCGTCAAGGGTGAATGCTCTTCTATCCATCGGCTTTTCGTCAGCTTGAATCGTACCAATGGCAAATGTATCCTCTTGATAATCATCGGCATGAGAATTGGTCTCATTGATTGTTTCATAGTCAGAGTACTGCTCTGTAATCCTGTATTCTGCATCCGCATCATAACTTTCTGTTTTATCTCCAATGTCTGTTATTTCTATTTCATCCTCGAATTCATCTTGATTCAAAATTACTGAGTTGAGGTTTCTTCTTCGTACCAAAAACCATGTGGAGATAATTATTATTGTTGATGTCAAAACAATTTGTAAATAATTCTCAGACATTAAATCGATGAGTAAATTAATATTAGATTCTTTTTCATTAATACTTGTGAAGTTCAACACCGGTTGTGCTGAACTTTCATCGTTCCACCACAGACTAGATAATATCTGCGAATTGGAATTTATTTGTTGTAACAATATAGGGTGATTTTCCATTTTGTGAGTTATTGAAGATTCTATAACAGATATTTGCGCGTTTAGTGTGACTGTTAATGGTAATGTCACATTCGGCTGTACATCAAATGTGGTAGTCAATGCGAACTTTATTTGCTCCTTGTCATAAGTTTTGGTAAAAGATAACCCGGCAATGATATTGCATTGCAATGTTCCGTTAGCCACTTGTCCAACAGATAATTCAACGGTATTTTGTAATTTTTGGATGTAATCATTTTGATCCATGTTATTACAAAATGCATTTTCCAACATATTGGTTTCTTGATATTCTATCCTTTGATCTGATATGATACCCCTGCGCGTCAAATTTCTGAACAAATATGTATCGGATTGTGACATAGTGTAAACATCTTCTAACATTAGTGTATCACCAGATATTTGAATCACAATTGATCTAATAGTTTCCAAGTCGGGATCTCTACTACAAACGGTTGAATTCAAGCAATTGAAATCATAATCATCATCGAATGAATCTCCGTCGTCATCTTTGTCGATTAAATCGGGTATATTATCCCCATCAAAATCAGAGCCCATCATTCCATAACCTTCAGGATATACTGGCTTACCATAAATTGCTATGTGATTTGTATCAGTTGCGACGAATAATTGCTCTATCATTCCATTCGCTTCAATAATAGTAAAATCCAATGATTTGTGCATTAGGCTAGTTATATGAATGGTTTCAAATGTAGAACCATCCAAGGTAATTATAGCAGGATTTGACTCGGATTCCAGTATGTATAGGATATCTTCGTCATCAGACCATTCTATCTCGTAGTTATTTGCTAAATCTATGTATTGTAACGGAGCGCCTGTTAATGAGTAAGAATATATGTTTCCAGTAATCGTAGAGATGGCAAATTTGGCATCGAGATTACTAAAATCACAACCAACAATCTCCTCATTTACATTAATTTGTACAGATGATGGTTCACCTTCAGCATCCCACAATTGTACCTTTCCATTCTCATCACCAGTTAGAACATAGTTACCAGTTGCTGAAAATTTAGCACAGGTCACATCTGAGGTATGAATGCCATTTAACGTCGCAATTTCATCCATTGTTACCGAATTTAGTATTTGGGCAAGCCATTGTTNATATTAGGGGCGATTATTTTAGCACCATCTGGTGAATAGTCAATGTTTCCCGGCCGATTATTTCCCCTTGCCTGCGCTGATAGTACTTCTAGATTCTCAACGTCAACTATTCTTATTGAATCAGGTACAGCTTCATTGGCAGAAATACTAGCTGCAAGATATTTTCCATTGGGCGAAAAATCNATATCGTAAACTTCCCGACCAAAATTTAATTTTTTAATTATTTCCAGTGATGATGCATTATGGAATTCTATATATTTGCCGTATGAACTGGCAATAATAGTTTGATTTTGATTTACTGAAACAGAGTTAGTATGCGCATCAGAGTGATCTGATATTGTTGCGTCTAGAAAGTTAATACCAGAAGAAGATGCGTTAGAAATCGGCATCATGAAAACGACTAATATGAGTACAGTTATTCTCACGCATGCTTTGTTCTGCATTTGTATTCATTATCTGCTGAAGATTTGACTACTTGAATATAATGCCGAACCGGAAGGAAAATTGACGGAATTAGTACCAATGATAGTTCATTCATACGGATGGTTCTTGAAGGACCCTAAATTGGGGGTAGCATGGCCAAACCACTAAAGCAAGATGCTGACGGTAACTACATAGTTAGGATTGGTCATTCACCCGACCCTGATGACGCTTTTATGTTTCATGCGATGACCAATAGTAAATTTCCAACACCAGGTTATCATTTTGTTCATGAACTACAGGATATAGAGACATTAAACCACCGAGCAATGAATCAAGAGTTAGAAGTTTCTGCGGTTTCTATTCACGCCTTTCCAGATATAGCAGAACATTACAGTCTCATGAATTGTGGAGCATCAATGGGAGAGGGTTATGGTCCAATGATTGTTTGCAAGGCTGGAGTAACTCCGGAGCAAGCCAAGAACTCNAAAATAGCCGTTCCCGGTTTGAAAACCAGTGCTTACCTCGGATTAAGATTAGCGTGGGGGGATGTTGATGTTGATGTTGTCCCTTTTGATGAGATAATACCTCGTGTACTTGACGGAACCTATTTATCTGGGCTGATAATACACGAGGGCCAGTTGACGTATGTAGAATACGACCTAGATGTCCTAATTGATATCGGGAAATGGTGGAATGATAAGACGAACAATTATCCAATGCCTCTAGGCGGTAATGTCGTTAGGAAAGATTTAGGCGATAGGATGATGAAAGATATTACAAACTACACCAAAATGAGTATCGAATATGCAATAAACAACCCGGATGAAGCATTAGAATTTGCCAAAAAATGGGGTAGGGGTATTGACGATGATACCAATAGAAAATTTGTCACGATGTACGTAAATGATAGAACGATAGATTATCGGGAAGATGGACGATCTTCGATAAAGCAGTTTATCTCTGAAGGTCAAGCTATTGGCTTAATCGATCCAAATTTCAACGTGAATGAGATGAAATTTATCGGGGAATAGTTATGGTCAACAAACCTAAAGTTAGCCAATTTGGTTCTGTTGACCCTGCACCTCCGCTTATTTCGGGTAAAATTCCTGAGTGGGAAGCGTCACTGTGCGATTCGACAGTTCCACTGTTTAAGCGAATGAGAAATGTCTTTGCTTTGAGAAATGATGGCACCGATGCGGCTTGTATTGCCTTGTGTTCGGGGTTTAACTCAGATAGTGCATTGCTACGTCATGAAGTGGCCTATGTTTTGGGGCAAATGCAAAACGAAACGGCGATTTCTACATTGATTCGCGTGCTTGGAGACGAAGATGAACACGTTATGGTGAGGCATGAAGCTGCTGAAGCATTGGGCGCAATAGGCAATTATGCAGTTATGCCAATACTAGAGCAATTCGTAAACCACCCAATGCCTGAAATTGCTGAATCTTGCGAGGTGGCAATTGATCTTCTTGAGTGGTGTAGGAGCAAAGAGTATCAAGAAGTTGATTGTTAGACAAATTCAATAACTACTGTGTTTAGCAAGGTTTAGTGAGAAAAATGCCACATGACAATATACAGTTAGCCCAGGCACCCAATGGCGAAATTGGACCGAGGTGTAAACAATGTGGGATTCGAATGACGTTCGGGGCTGCCATGGCTATTGACAACAATTACTATTGTTGGAGGTGCTATGTAGAAGCAACAGGTGCCGAATCAGCAACTAAGATTGTTGAAGCAGAGCAACGATTCTGGATGGCTAGCGAGTGACCTCGAACCTGATTCATGGTGTCTAAATGTTTTCATCTGGCTGGGCTCGCTTTGCGCATCAGTTCACAAATTACTACCGCAATTCCTCATTATGGTCGCCACCAAGAACCAGATTTAGAGAGTGGATGTTTATTCCTTTTGGTAACACCCCGCCAATAAGACATAAGGCATTTTCTGATGTTGAAGGGGTTAGAAAATTTATCACACAGCGACCCATGCATTCATGCTTTTACTCTACTGCATACTGGCATAAACCGTATGAAATGAAAATGGTTGATAAAGATTGGATTGGGGCAGACCTAATTTTTGACTTAGATGGTGATCATCTACCCGGAGTCACAGACCGCGATTTTCCAGCAATGCTTGAGGTTATACAAGAACAAGCATTCACCTTGTGGAACGATTATTTAGAGCCAGAATTTGGTTTCTCGGAAAAGTACTTGCAAGTGACATTTTCTGGCCATAGAGGATTTCACCTTCATTACCGTGATCCAGCGTTATTTCAACTCGATTCAGAAGCTAGGAGAGAGATTGTTTCTCATATAAGAGGAGAAGATGTCGATGTAAAGAGTTGTATTTCGCGACATCATTTAGGTGATAGGACTGGTTGGGCGGCCAGAATAAATCGCGGAATGGAAGAAGTAGTTAGTAAATTGCAATTAATCTCTCGAAAAGAAAACGGTTATACGAGGATATTAGAGGATTTACATGAAGGTCTAAAATCACAAGCTAGACGCGAGAATAGAATGAGTTCAAAAGGTAAAATATCGATACAGAAACTTGGTGATTTATTAACCAATGAACACAGATCGAAAAAATTATTAGAAGGAAATTTCGGGGTTTTAGACAGGTATGAAACATTATTTTTAGATATANTAAAGACTGACACGTCAGTCGTCTTATCCAATGCAGGAGAAACTGATGAAGTTGTAACCATCGACGTCAGAAGGCAAATCAGATGGCCAACTTCATTGCATGGGAAGTCAGGTTTGAGAGTAACAGAGTTGCCACTGTCTCGATTAGACCCAGATGGTTCTACACCATTTGACCCTCTCAGGGAAACCGTTGTGTTACCGAATGATAATTCATTATCAGTTGAAATGATTCAAGAAGAATGTAGATTCAGATTTTTTGATAACGAGTGGGAGCCCAACTTGGGCGAAATAATTGAGGTTTCGGAGTCAGTAGCAACATTTTTGATATTGAAGGGTTGGGCGAAGTTAGCCAAATAACTAGACATAATAATGCTTGTAATTTTGAGGTTTTTTTCGGTAAGGTTCAATACTATTCAACCCTCCCTCCTGCTTAGGTGAGGTAGTGGGTTTCAGGAAGAAAAAGAAAAAATCTGGTGTTCAACCGGTAGATCCTGCACTGCCACCAGCTCCTTTGCCACCTTTGCCAGGCATGCCATTGCCGTTACCAAATGCACCTGCAGGGCCAGACCTGCCAGCATTGCCAGCCGCACCATTACCTGCCGAAATCCCTGCCCCAGCAGTTCCCCAAATTAACGATGTACCAGCGCCGTCACTGCTTGACGCAGGTAATAACTTGCAGGCTAAACCTTCGGAAGATTCAACCGATGATTACGGCGATTTGTGGGCTAAAAAATCAAGCAAACCACTGCCACAAATATATGGGCACATTGACCGTATATCATCTGGTGAAGCCGGTTCTCTGCTCGATAGATATGCAGACCGTTTTGGCCATTCTTTAGATAGAGATATCATTGTTTTAAGGAAACAACAACACGATGAGAAAATTGCTGAAATTAGAGATTCCCCTGTGATTGAGCTTCTTGACGCCGATCATGAGGACTTATCAGATGAAGAACTTCTAGCAAAGCTGGAGGATGAAATTAGAACCTTAAAACCATCATACCAACAAGCTAAAGCAGATGGTGATGAAGAAACTCTAGCACAATTGAAGCCACAATTAGAATCACTACTTAAGGAGCGTAAACAACTAATGTCATCAATATCACAACCGCAACCAGAAGCACAACCTGTAGTTCAAGCCAATCCTGTCGTTGAGGAGCAACCGGTAGTCGCACAAGAAGCTGAGGAAGAGGATATTTTTGTCACCTTTGTTGCGATTGTTGATGAGTTATTAGGCTCAAACCTTCCATCGGATGTTGTTGAATCATTTGTGGCATCTGATGATTTCAATATTTACCAAACAGTCGGTGGTGATCCAATCTCAGCAGAAGATGATTTAAGAGCACTATTTTTTGCAATCGTTGATAACCAACTAGGCAACATGAGTCAAGAATCAATCGAACAGTTCGTTTCATCGAACGATTTTACAATTTACAGTACAGTTGGGGAAATGTATCAATAAGGTGATTAAATGGGATTATTAGATAAAGCAGGTGGAGCAAATACCAAAGAAACAAAGCCTAAGGCGAAGGCAAAACCGGTAGCTAAGGCTAAAGCAGTAGCCAAGGCCAAACCAGTTCCAAAAGTAGAACAACCAACTCCAGTAGCAGAAGAACCAGTTGCTAAGCCAGTAAAGAAGAAGAGAGAAAAGAAACCTAGGACACCAAGACCCACGGGGCTTCCTGAAGGTTTTGAGATATCAAACAAATTAGATCGCACAATGAGTTGGTTTGTTAATTTCGCTTGGAATTATGGTGTTTTACTAGCGGCTATATTCATGATGGCAGGAGATACCGGGTTAGTAACGACCATTCTTCTCATTGTTGCAGTTGTGATGATAATTCTCAATGTAATTGTACTACCATTGAAAACTGGAAGAAATTTGGGACAATTTGTTGCTCGTATTAAATTCATCAGTTATGCAGGTGAAAAAGCGTCCCCATTCCAAGGTATGCTTTCTAACTCCGTGGGTATACTAGCATTATTCGGCTTCTTATTTGTTGTTGTTTCAACCAGCGAACTTCAAGAAGGTAATTCAGGAGCAGGGCCTATTATTTGGACTGCCATAGGTGGTATTTTCATAATTTTATACATCGTCAATTGGCAATTTTCTCGTGCTAGCCAGTACAATCAAGGGTTATATGAAGTCATATTCGGGTCATATCTCGTAAAGCACATTCCGACCAAAGAGGAGAAAGCGACAGGATTTTGGGCCAAATTTGAGAATATGGGGGAGTATGGGGATAAATTTGCCGCAAGAAGAGAAGCAAGGAAAGTCGCAAAAGCTGAAAAATCCGAGGAAGAAAACAACTCAGAAGATGACGCTACGGAATCCAGCGAGGATACTGAGCCTGAGGCAAAGGCTAAACCGAAAGCCAAGGCTAAACCGAAAGCCAAGGCTAAACCGAAAGC
>FUFK010038828.1_pt1 | contig 58969 bp, 50 predicted proteins | sample 1021851 | NCBI WGS metagenome assembly FUFK01 (sample SAMEA51879418, study PRJEB19060) | metagenome
GCATGACCCGACGCCGCAGATCGGGGCCGGGCTGCGGCGTCGGGTCATGCGGCGTGTCGGGGATCGGCTTTGGCCCCGGTTTGGGCTGCGGTGGCAGGTCCGGCGCGGGGCTTGGAGTTGGGTCTGGGCCGGGTCTACTGTCGGGAATGGGGCGTTGATCGGGCATCATGGTCCTCTTAAGCCAAGTTCTCCCTTGATATACGTCGCGCGCTGGCCCAGACAACCCGCCAACCCCTCAAGCGAGACCCAGATAGGACATGACCATGGCAGACACAGGCGTTCAGGCCCGCAGAAGCGCGGTATATCTGCTGGATCAGATTTTGGGCGACGAGCCGCGGCTGATGTCGGAACTGCTCGCCTCCGGCGCGTTGGACAAGCTGCCCCCGGATGACCGCGCCCGCGCCCAACGTCTGGCGCAAGACACGCTGCGCGGGTTGGAGCGTGCCGACCGGCTGTTACAAAAACACCTGCAAAAGGCCCCGCCGCTGACCGTGCGCAATGTGCTGCGGGTCGGCACAGTCGAGCTTTGTCAAGGCGGAGCCGCGCATGGGGTGGTGAATGCGATGGTGAACCTCGTCTCGCAGCATCGCACGCTGAGCCATCTCAAGGGGCTGACCAACGCCGTGTTGCGCAAGATCGCCGCACAGGGGCCTGAGGCTTGGGACGCTCTGCGCGCACCGCGCCTGCCGAAATGGCTGCGCGGCCCGCTGGCAGAGGCTTGGGGCGCCGACGCCATCGCCAAGATGGAAGAGGCGCATTTCGCCGGCGCACCGCTTGATCTGACCGCCAAGGGTGATCCGGCCGCCTTGGCCGAGGCCGTGGGCGGCACGCTCTTGCCGACAGGATCGGTGCGCGTAATGAACGCAGGGCAGGTCTCCACCATGCCGGGATTTGCCGAAGGTGACTGGTGGGTGCAGGATGCCGCCGCTGCGATCCCGGTGCGGGTGCTGGCCCCGACGGAAGGTGAAACCGTGCTCGACCTCTGCGCCGCGCCGGGGGGCAAGATGATGCAGCTTGCCGCTGCGGGGGCTGTTGTCACCGCCGTTGACCAATCGCATCCACGGATGCAGCGGGTGAAGGAAAACCTTGCCCGCGTGGGGCTTAAGGCCAAGACGCTCACCAAGGACGCCCGTGCCGTAGAGGGCGCGTTCGACGCGATCCTGCTTGACGCGCCCTGTTCCGCCACCGGCACCATCCGTCGCCACCCCGATCTGCCCCATGCCAAGGATGGCTCGGAATTCGGGGACCTGATTGAACTGCAATCCGAGTTGATCGACCATGCATGGACCCTGCTGAAACCCGGCGGGCGGCTGGTGTTCTGCACCTGTAGCCTGCTGCCCGACGAGGGCGAAGTGCAGGTCGACGAAGCCTTGGAACGGCATGGTGACATGACAGTCGACCGCGCCGCGCTGGACCTGCCGGGGGTCGAGGCAGAGTGGGTCACCGAAGAGGGCGGGTTGCGTCTGCGACCTGACTTTTGGGCCGACAAAGGCGGGATGGACGGCTTCTATATCGCGTGTCTGCGGAAGGGCTGACCCTCACGCCCCATCGGGTGGTGAGGGCACGGCGAGATATGCGGATTTCGGTATCTCGACCAAGCCGCGCAGGCCCAGCGTCGCGGCATCCTCGGGCGTAAGCCCGGCGATGGCATCGCGGACCGCCGCAAATGTTGCTTCGCGATCGGTATCTGACGCCGCGATATAGGGCAGGCCGGGCGTCGGCGTCGTGGTTTCCAGCACCCGCAAGCCACCCGCGAAAGCGTCATACCGCTGGATCAGCCGCCACGACACCCCGTCCAGCGCCGCAATATCCGCCCGCCCCTCGGCCACGGTCTTGGCAGAGTTCCGGTGACCGTGGCTTTGACTGCGATCTGCAAACCAGAAACCCTCTGCGCTGCAATGCGCGTAGGCGGCGGCGTAGCCTGACTGCGAAAACGTCTGGTTGTAGGTGAACCGCGCCGCGCGAAACTCGGAAATTGTTTCACGGGGATCATTGGCGCGGACCACGAAGACGCTGTGGTAGTAGCCCGGCGGGCAGCCCTCGACGGCAAAGTCAGGTGTCCCGATCAACGTGACGCGGTCGTGCAGCCATAGGCGGTAGGGCATCCCGCAGGTTTGCGAAAGGGTCAGGTCGAGGGCTTTCCACACCGCGAATTCCTCTCGCGCATTGTCCAACCCTTCCGGGGCTGCAACGCCCCGCGCGCGCAGCCCATCGCGGATCAGCGCCCAGTAGCGGGCCGTGGCCGCGGCGGTTTCTGGCCGCAGGTACATCATCAGGCTGGCGATCATCGGTGCGCTCCGGTTGCGGTGCCCTTGTTTAGGCGGCACCCCTGCGGGCTGGCAACCGTCCGTTCCCCGCCGATCCCCCGGCGCGCGGGGAAAATCCGGTGACTCATTGCAGGGCCGCGGTTATGCTGCCGCCAAACGCCATCAGAGCGTCAGGGGCAGCTTGATATGATTAATCTTTCCAGCGTCATGGCCCGAAGGGTGCGGTTTTTGAACCGCTGGCACGCTTGGCGTGCGACCCGGGGCCGGGGGCGGGTGGCGGGTTTCACCGCGTCGCCCGAGCCGCGCACCATCGGCTCTTTCGCGCGGGGGCGGCAGTTGATGGCGGGCAATTACCTTTTTGCCGGCAGCCTGCTAACCGCGCCGCAGACCGCGATGTGGGATCTGACCCCGCCTGGCCCTGCCTTTGCGGCGGAACTGCACGGTTTTGCATGGCTGGATGATCTTGCTGCCGTGGGGGATGCACGGGCGCGTGCGTCGGCGCAGGATTGGCTTTGGGGGTGGATCGACCGTTTCGGGCGCGGGCAAGGGCCGGGCTGGACCCCGGCGCTGACCGGTCGGCGGCTGATCCGCTGGATCAACCACGCACTTTTCATGCTGCGCGGGACGGACACCGCGCAGAGCGATGCCTTCTACCGGTCCCTCGAACAGCAGACCCGTTTCCTGTCAAAACGCTGGCGCGCCTCTGCGCCGGGCCTGCCGCGTTTCGAAGCGCTGACCGGGTTGATTTACGCGGGCCTGTCGCTGGAGGGGCTAGAGGAACTGGCCGATCCCGCCATCAAGGCATTAGCACGCGAATGTGCCAGCCAGATCGACGCCGAGGGCGGTCTGCCGACCCGAAACCCCGAAGAACTGCTCGCCGTTTTTACCCTGCTTACATGGGCCGCAGCGGCGCTCAGCGATGCAGGCCGCAGCACGCCCAAAGAGCACCTTACCGCGATTGAGCGTATCGCGCCCACCCTGCGCAGCCTGCGTCATGCCGATGGCGCTTTGGCGCGGTTTCACGGCGGCGGGCGCGGTATGGAAGGCTGGCTGGATCACGCACTGGCGGCGGCCAAGGTCAAGACGCGGCAGCCTGATGGGCTGGCCATGGGCTATGCAAGGCTGTCGGCAGGGCGCACCAGCGTGATCGTCGATGCGGCGGCGCCACCGGGCGGCACGGCCTCGGGCAATGCCCATGCCTCGACACTGGCGTTTGAGCTGACCTCGGGGCGGCGGCCCTTGGTGGTGAACTGCGGCTCCGGCGCGTCATTTGGGCTGGAATGGCGGCGGGCGGGGCGGGCCACGCCGTCGCATTCCGCCCTGTCGCTCGTCGGCCATTCCAGCGCCCGACTGGCGGAGCCTGACCCCCACAGCGGGACAGAGGCGCTCATCGCGGGTCCGCGCCAAGTGCCAGTGGAGATCGGAGAGGCGGCGGATGGGCTGCGTTTTGAGGGCGGCCATGACGCCTATCTGCGCAGCCACGGGCTGACCCATGCGCGGCGGCTCGAACTCACCTCGGACGGGCGCGGGCTGACGGGGGAGGATATGCTGCTGGCGATAGAGGGGGCGGAGAAGCGGCGCTTTGATAAGGTGTTGAGCGCCACGCAACTGAAGGGCGTGCCTTTCGACATCCGTTTTCACCTGCATCCGGATGTGGATGCCACGGTCGACCTTGGCGGGGCTGCAATATCCATGGCGCTGAAAAGCGGTGAAATTTGGGTGTTTCGCCATGACGGCACGCTTAATCTGTCTTTGGAACCGGGGGTTTACCTTGAGACGACCCGGCTGAAGCCACGTGCGGCACAGCAGATCGTGCTCTCGGGCTATGCCATGAACTATGCCACACGGGTGCGCTGGTCGTTGTCAAAAGCGCAGGAAACTGCGATTGGCGTGCGAGATTTGTCGATCGACGATCCCTATGCTGATGAAGACTGACCAAGGAACCAGCCCCATGCCCGACCTCTATCCCATCAAACGCGCCCTGCTTTCCGTATCCGACAAGACCGGTCTTTTGGACCTAGGCAAAGCCTTGGCGGCGCGGGGCGTCGAATTGCTCAGCACCGGCGGCACCGCTAAAGCACTGCGCGAGGCGGGGCTTGAGGTGTTGGATGTGGCCGATGTGACAGGCTTCCCCGAGATGATGGACGGGCGGGTGAAAACGCTGCACCCGGTGGTCCACGGCGGTCTGCTGGCCCTGCGCGACAATGACGAACATGTTGCCGCGATGAACGAACATAACATCGGCGCAATCGATCTGGTTGTGGTGAACCTTTACCCCTTCGAGGAAACCGTCGCCAAGGGCGCGGAATATGCCGAGGTGATCGAGAATATCGACATTGGTGGACCAGCGATGATCCGTTCGGCGGCCAAGAACCACGGCTTCGTCAATGTCGTGGTCGATGTTGAGGACTACGCCGAGGTGATCGCGGAGCTTGAGGCCAACGACGGCCAGACCACCTATGCCCTGCGCCAGCGCTTGGCCCAAACCGCCTATGCCCGCACCGCGGCCTATGACACTGCCGTCAGCACTTGGATGGCCGAGCAGGTCGCAGGCACCCCGCGCCGCCGGACCTTTGGCGGCACGCTTGCGCAAACCCTGCGCTATGGTGAGAACCCACACCAGCAGGCGGCTTTCTACACCGATGGCTCCACCGCCCCCGGTCTGGCGAACGCCGTGCAGCATCAGGGCAAGGAACTGTCCTACAACAACATCAACGACACCGACGCCGCCTTTGCGCTGGTCAGCGAATTTGACCCTAAAGACGGCCCCGCCTGCGCGATCATCAAACACGCCAACCCCTGCGGCGTGGCACGGGGTGAGACGATGTTGGAGGCTTACAAACGTGCTTTTGACTGCGACCGCACTTCGGCCTTTGGCGGAATCATCGCGTTGAACCAGCCGCTCGACGGCCCCACCGCCGAAGCCATTGCTGCGATCTTTACCGAGGTCGTCATCGCCCCCGGCGCGGATGAGGATGCCAAGCGCATCTTTGCCGCCAAGAAGAACCTGCGTCTGCTGACCACCGAAGGTCTGGCCGACCCTGCCGCCGCGGCTTTGGCCGTGCGTCAGGTCTCGGGCGGGTTTCTGGTGCAAGACAAAGACGTGGGCCGGGTTAGCCGCGATGATCTCAAGGTCGTGACCAAGCGCAAGCCGTCGGATCAAGAGCTCGACGACATGCTGTTTGCTTGGACCGTGGCGAAACACGTCAAATCCAACGCCATCATCTATGTCAAAGACGGTGCCACCGTCGGCGTCGGCGCAGGCCAGATGAGCCGGGTGGACAGCACCCGCATCGCCGCGCGCAAAGCCCAAGACATGGCCGAGGTGATGGACATCGACGCACCCCTGACCCAAGGGTCGGTCGTGGCATCCGATGCGTTCTTCCCCTTCGCGGACGGTCTGATCACAGCGGCAGAAGCCGGTGCCACGGCGCTGATCCAGCCCGGCGGCTCCATGCGGGACGACGAAGTGATCGCCGCAGCGGATGAAGCGGGCCTTGCCATGGTCTTTACCAACATGCGTCACTTCCGGCACTAAACGTAGGGCAGCACCATGCGGACATTCGGCATCGCGGCCATCGTGGCCTTTCTGATCGACCAGATCAGCAAATATGTGGTCATTCACATGATGGAACTGGCACGTATCCGCTCTATCGAAGTGCTGCCTCCGGTGCTGAATTTCCGCTATGGCGAAAACCGGGGCATCAACTTTGGCCTCGGGGGTGACATGAGCCAATGGGTGCTGATCCTGGTGGCGCTGGTGATCTGCGCGGGCGTCACCCTGTGGCTCTGGCGCAGCCCGCATGGGCGGTGGGCGCAGCTCAGCGGCGGCTTGCTGGTCGGCGGGGCCTTGGCGAATGTGGCGGACCGGCTGATCTATGGCTATGTGCTGGATTTCCTGAACAACTCTTGCTGTGGCCTCAATAACCCTTTCGTCTACAACTTGGCGGATGTCTTTATCTTTGCCGGGGCCTTGGGGCTGATCCTCTTTACCGGAGAGCCGAAAAGCGCGCCCAAGCGCCGGGGCAAAAAAGGTCAGTGACATTGCCTGCTCGCCTGCGATATTGAACAAGCAGACCCCGAAAGGAGACACCATGCGTCGCATTGCCCTCATCAGCTTGATCCCGCTGGCCCTCGCCGCCTGCAGCAATCAGGGCCTTCGCGATTTGCAGCCGACTTCTGACGGACCGGACGAATTCTTGATCCAGCCGGTCAAGCCGCTGGAACGCCCCGACAATCTGAACGCCCTGCCGACCCCCGTGCCGGGACAGGCGAACCTGACCGACCGGTCGGCGGTGGCCGAAGGAGTGGCGGCATTTGGCGGGCGTCTGGATACCTCTACCGGCATCCCGGCGGGGGATGCGGCGCTGGTGCAACATGCGGGCCGGATGGGCGTGCAACCCGGCATCCGGGCCAGCTTGGCGCAGTCTGACGCGGAATTCCGCAAGCGCAAAGGCCGCTTTACACAGTTCCGCATCGTGCCGGTCGACCGCTACAGCCAAGCCTACAAGAGCCAAATCCTTGATGCCCATAACGAGGCGGAGCGCTGGCGCAACGCGGGCGGACGCACGCCGTCTTACCCTCCGCAAGACACACGTTTTCGCTAGGCTTCTTGAAAGTAGCGCCAGACCGCGTAGGTAATGCGGGAGGCGATATATTTCGAGGTAAGCAATGATCCGACTGCCGATGATGGCGGCCCTGGTGGCAACGCTCTTCACAGCCCCCTCCGCGCAGGCGCGCGATAACGAGAATGAGGCGGTAACCCATTTCACCCTCGATAACGGCATGGAGGTTGTGGTCGTCGAAGACCACCGCGCCCCGGTCGTGCAGCAAATGGTCTGGTACCGCGCAGGCTCAGCCGATGAACCCAAAGGGTCGTCCGGCGTGGCGCATTTTCTTGAACACCTGCTGTTCAAAGCCACCGATAAGCTGGAGTCGGGCGAGTTTTCGGCCACCGTCGCGGCCAACGGCGGGCGCGACAATGCCTTCACCAGCTACGATTACACCGCCTATTTCCAGCGCGTCGCCGCCGACCGTCTCGGCCTGATGATGAAGATGGAGGCCGACCGGATGAAGAACATCCGCCTCACGCCCGAAAACATCGAAACCGAACGCGATGTGATTTTGGAAGAGCGCAATCAGCGGACCGAGAACAACCCCGCCGCCCTCTTCAGCGAACAACTCAACGCCGCGCAATTTCTCAACCACCGCTACGGCGTGCCGATCATCGGGTGGAAACATGAGATGGAGGAGTTGGACCTCGAAGATGCGCTGTCGTTCTATGAGCTCTACTATTCGCCCAACAACGCCATCCTCATCGTCTCCGGCGATGTGACGCCAGAGGAAGTGCGCGAACTGGCCGAAGCCACCTATGGCCAGATTCCCGCCAACCCTGACCTGCCCGAGCGCCTGCGCACCGAAGAGCCACCGCAGATTGCCGAGCGCCGGTTGATCTACAAAGACGCCCGCGTGGCCCAGCCCTATGTGCGCCGCTCTTACCTCGCTCAAGAGCGGGACAGCGGTGCGCAGGAAGAGGCGGCGGCGCTCTTTCTTCTCAGCGAATTGCTGGGCGGCGGCACCACTTCCTACCTCGCTGAAAAGCTGCAATTCGACGAACAGATCGCCAATTACACCGGTGCCTTCTACAAGGCCGATACGCTCGACGACACGACCTTTGATGTCGTGGTGCTGCCCGTGCCCGGTGTCAGCCTCCAACAGGCCGAAGCGGCGCTGGACGAGGTGCTCGTGCAGTTCATGGAAGCCGGGGTGGACCCCGAGCATCTCGAGCGCCTCAAGGCGCAATTGCGCGCTGATCAGATTTACGCCCGCGACGATGCCGACCGCGTGGCAAACCGCTATGGCTCGGCCCTCGCCATCGGCCTAACGGTGCAAGACGTGCAGGACTGGCCCGATGTGCTGCAAGCCGTCACCGCCGAAGACATCATGCAGGCGGCCCGCACCCTGTTCGACAAACGCGCATCGGTCACCGGTTGGCTGATGAAGGAGGACGCGCAATGAAACTGTTCTACGCCCTGATCCTGACGGTTTTCGCCGCACTTCCCGCCCGTGCCGAAGTCGACATCCAGCCCGTGACCAGCCCCGGCGGCATCACCGCTTGGCTGGTCGAAGAACATTCGATCCCCTTTGTTGCCTTGGAAATCCGTTTCCGGGGCGGCGCATCGCTGGACGCCCCCGGCAAACGCGGCGCGATCAACCTGATGACCGGCCTCTTGGAAGAGGGCGCAGGCGACATGGACGCGCGTGCCTTTAGCCGCGAGACCGAAGCGCTGGCAACCAACCTCAGCTTCGACGTGTCGGACGATTCGCTTTCCGTCTCGGCCCGTTTCCTGACCGAAAACCGCGACGCCTCCATCGAGCTTCTGCGCGCCGCATTGTTAGAGCCGCGTTTTGACGAAGACGCGGTAGAGCGGGTGCGCGGTCAGGTGATCTCAAACATCCAGTCGAACCAGAAAGACCCGAACGACATCGCCCGCCAGACCTTCGACAAGATCGCTTTCGGCGACCACCCCTACGGCAGTTCGCTGAACGGCACGCTTGAGACTGTGGCTGGGTTGACCCGCGACGACCTGATAGGGGCGCATAAGGCCGTGCTGGCCCGTGATCGCATCTATGTCGGCGCGGTAGGCGACATCACCCCCGAAGAACTGGGCGAGTTGCTCGATACGCTGCTGGGCGATCTGCCCGCCAAGGGCGCGCCGATGCCCCCGACTGCAGATGTGGATATCCCCGCGGGCACGACAGTGGTCGATTTCGCAACACCGCAATCCGTTGCGATCTTTGGTCAGGCGGGCCTCGCGCAGGACGATCCCGATTGGTTCACTGCGACAGTGCTGAACCATGTCCTCGGCGGTGGCGGTTTCGAATCCCGCCTGATGACCGAGGTGCGTGAGAAGCGCGGTCTGACCTATGGCGTCTATTCCTACCTCGCCCCGCGCGATCTGGCTGAGACCTACCTCGGCTCCGTCAGTTCAGCCAATGACCGTATCGGTGAGGCGAGTGACGTGATCCGTGCCGAATGGGCCAAAGCCGCGACCGAGGGCATCACCCAAGAGGAACTGGAGGCCGCCAAGACCTATATCACCGGCGCCTATCCGCTGCGGTTTGACGGCAACAGCCCGATTGCCAATATCCTTGTCGGGATGCAGATGCTCGGCCTGCCGACCGACTATATCGCGACCCGCAACGACAAGGTCGAAGCGGTCACGCTGGACGACGTCAAGCGCGTCGCGGCGGATTTGCTGGACCCTGAAAACCTGCATTTCGTCGTCGTCGGCCAGCCCGAAGGGCTTGAGGCGTCAACCCCGCCTCAGGAATGACAAAAGCGCCGCTCCCGAAAAGGGGCGGCGCTTTCATCTTGTCTCAGGGCGTTAGGGCTTATTCGCCGTAGGGCACCCAGATATTCTTGACCTCTGTCGCGGCCTGCAAGAATGCACGCCCCGCGCCTTCGGCCCCGAACCAATCGCGCGCCATGCCGTGGTTGACCCAAGTGCGCTTGATATTGCTCGCCGCCCCTTTTTCGACCACGGCCGCGAGTTCCGCCGCGCCAAAGCTCCAGACGGCATCAATGTCCATATGCCGCGCCATCGGATCGGCCAGATCGGCCTGCGACCCGGTCAGGATATTCACCACACCCGCAGGCACGTCGGAAGTCTCCAAAACCTGCACGAAATCGGTCGCCGCCAGCGGGAAGGGTTCGCTCGCCGAAAGGATCACGCGGTTGCCCATGGCAATGGCGGGTGCCATGCAAGAGATCAGGCCCAAAAGCGGTGCCTCTGCCGGGCAAAGCGCCCCGATCACGCCCACAGGCTCCTTCATCGCCAAGGCCACGCCCCGGATCGGCACGCCGTGAACCTGACCATCGTATTTGTCGGCCCAGGCGGCATAGGTGAACAGCCGGTCAATAGCGGCATCGACCTCTTTGCGACCATTCTTTGTCCCCTGCATCGCATCCAGCCGCGCGGCAAACTCATCGCCCCGCGCCGAGAGGTTTTCGGCAATATAATACAGGATTTGCGCGCGCAGATGGCCAGTTGTTTTCGACCACCCCTTCGCCGCATGCGCCGCTTCCACGGCATTGCGCACATCCTTGCGGTTGGCGAGGCTCACATGACCTAACAGTCCACCAGACTTGCCCCAAACCGGTGCGGAATACCCCCCATCGGGCCGGGCTTGCTTGCCCCCGATATAAAGTTTTGTCGTGCGGTCGATCCCATCCTCCGGGCCGCCTTCACCGCTGAAGGCTTCGATCTCTTTCAACGGCTTCTGAGCGGTCTTGGGCTTGGTATAGCCCGCCAGACCTTCCCAGCCGCCCTCACGGCCAAAGCCACTCTCGCGCTTGCCGCCAAACCCAGCCGCCGCATCCATCATATTGGTCCCGTTGATCCAAACGATCCCGGTCTCCAACTGTGGCGCAATATCAAGGGCGAGGTTCACATTCTCGGTCCAGACCGTCGCCGCCAGCCCGTAGCGGGTGTTATTGGCCAGTTGCACGGCCTCGCTAGGCGTACGGAAAGTGGTCGAGACCAACACCGGGCCAAAAATCTCTTCCTGCATCAGCGTATCCGCCGGGTTCAGCCCGGTGATCAGAGTCGGCGGATAGAAACACCCATTCTCAGGCATCTCCCCCGGCGTGACAAATCGCTCACCCGCAGTATTCGCTTCCACCATCTCGCTCACGCGCTTGTATTGCACCGGGTCCACCAGCGCGCCCACGTCAATGCTCTTGTCCAGCGGATCACCGATACGCAGCTTCTCCATCCGCGTGCGCAGCTTGGCATAGAAGCGATCCGCAACAGGCTCATGCACCAACAGCCGCGAGCCCGCACAGCAGACCTGACCCTGATTGAACCAAATCGCGTCAACCAGCCCCTCTACGGCGCTATCAAGATCGGCATCGTCAAACACGATATAGGGCGATTTGCCCCCCAGCTCCAAAGTCAGCGCCTTGCCCGAGCCTGCCGTCGCCTCACGAATGCGGCGGCCTACGGCGGTGGAGCCGGTAAAGGCGATCTTGTCGATATCTTCATGGGTAACAATCATCTCGCCCACAGCGCCATCACCGGTGACAATGTTAACCACACCCTTTGGCAATCCAGCCTGACGGCAGATATCGGCAAACAAAAGCGCGGTCAGCGAGGTATATTCCGCAGGCTTCAAAACCACGGTATTGCCCATCGCCAGCGCCGGGGCGATCTTCCACGCCAGCATCAATAGCGGGAAGTTCCACGGAATGATCTGCCCACAAACCCCAAGCGCCTGCGCATCGGGCAGTTCGCTCTCCATCAACTGCGCCATGCCCGCGTGATAATAGAAATGCCGCTGCGCCAAGGGCACATCAATATCACGCGCCTCGCGGATCGGCTTACCATTGTCCAGCACCTCCAACACCGCAAACAGCCGCGCATGTTTCTGCAACAGCCGCGCCAGCGCATAGATATGCCGCGCCCGGCCATGGCCGCCCAGCTTCTCCCACTTGGGCTGCGCCTTGCGCGCCGCCTTCACGGCAGCATCCACATCGCCCTGCGACGCCTGCGTCAGGATGGCCAAGACCTCTCCCGTCGCCGGGTTGGTGCTGTCGAAACCCGCGCCCGGCGCGGTGAACGCCCCATCAATGAAATGACCAAAGCGTCCGCCTTGATCCACGATCCACGCCAGCGCATCTGCCGCCGATTCCGGGGCCGGCCCGTATTCCATGCTCTCAAAAATCTCGGACACGCTCATGCCTTCATCCTTTTCCAAATACCGTCCCGCAGCCTGCAACAGGCTCAGGAGGTCGCGTGGCGGTAAGCCGCCGAATAATTGCCGGTCACATGATGCTCCAACTGCCGCTCGATATCGCCCAAGAGCGAGGACGCCCCAAAGCGGAACAGGTCGGGCTGCAACCAACGGTCGCCCAACTCTTCCTTCATCAGCGCCAGATAGGTGATCGCATCCTTGGCTTTCGAGATGCCGCCCGCGGGCTTGTAGCCCACGCGCACCCCGGTGCGCTCATAATACTCACGGATCGCGCGGATCATCACGAGGCTGACGGGCAGGGTGGCGTTGACGCTTTCCTTGCCGGTCGAGGTCTTGATGAAATCGGCCCCGGCCATCATGCAGACCAGCGACGCGCGCGCCACATTGCGCAGGGAACCAAGCTCGCCCGTCGCAAGGATCGCCTTCACATGGGCCTCGCCACAGGCTTCGCGGAAGGCGCGCATCTCATCATAAAGCGCCTGCCAGTCGCCCGAAAGCACATGGCGGCGCGAGATCACGATGTCGATCTCTGTCGCCCCTGCCTCAACGCTCATCTCGATCTCGCGGATGCGCAGTTCCAGCGGCGACAGGCCCGCCGGGAAACCGGTGGAAACGGCAGCGATCGGGATATTGGTCCCTTCCAGCGCCATGCGCGCGGCGGGGATCATCTCGTGGTACACACAAACCGCACCGGTGGTGATCGGGGCCATACCAAGCGCATCAAGCAGATCGGGCGCAATCGGTTGGCGCGCCTTGGCGCAGAGCCGCTCAACCCGGCGCGCGGTGTCGTCGCCCGAAAGGGTCGTCAGGTCGATACAGGTCACCGCGCGCAGCAGCCACGCGGCTTGGTGGTCCTTTTTCAGCGAACGGCGGGCGGGCAGGGCGGCGGCGCGGCGCTCGATCGCCGAGGTGTTCGCCTGCACCGAGCGCAGCCAATCCATATCAAGCGGCATAGGCTCGACGCGTCGTTCGGTCACTTGCGGCAGATGGCCGGTCGCGCCGGTTTCAGTCGTGCTTTCGCGCGGGGTCGTTTGGGTGGCCATCGGGTCTCTCCGGTTTGGTCAGGCGGGCAAAATGGCATGGGGCCGGGGGCAAGGCAAGCGACGCTAACCCCGCGTCACGGGACGATTGCCTGAAAAACAGGCAAGATGCCGCAATTGTTAATGAGAACCATTCTCAACTGTTGACTTAATTGAGAATCGTTCTCATTAATACCTCATGAAACATACATCTGACCCTTTTCGCCCGTCCCGCCGCACCGCATTGATCGGCGGCCTGAGTGCTTTTGCACTTCTGGGGGCGGCCCCTGCCGCCTTCGCGGCGCAAAAGCTCAACATCGTCGCGACAACAGGTATGATTGCCGACGCCGCCCGCCGCGTGGGGGGCGACTTGGTCGAGGTCCGCTCGCTCATGGGCTCAGGGGTCGATCCGCACAGCTACCGCCAGACGCGCAGTGACATCGTGGCGCTGACACGGGCCGATCTGGTGCTCTGGCATGGTCTCTACCTTGAGGCGCAGATGGAGCGGTTTTTTGAGGATCTGGGCCGCAAGCGCGCCGTGGTCGCTGTGGCCGACGCGCTACCCAAGGATGATCTGCTCAGCCACCCGGATTACGAGGGGCGCTATGACCCCCACGTCTGGATGGACCCGAAAACTTGGATCGCCGTGGTTGATGAGGTGACCCGCGCCCTGACCGAGGCCCATCCCGCAGGAGCCGAGACTTTCGCCCAGAACGCGGCCACCTACCGCGCCGAGCTGGAACAATTGGCCACCTATGCCGCCGAGACCGTGGGACAGGTGCCAGAAAGCCAGCGCGTGCTGGTCACGGCCCATGACGCTTTCAGCTATTTCGGGCGCGCCTTTGGGTTCGAGGTGATCGGCATTCAGGGCATCTCAACCAACAGCGAGGCTGGGTTGAACCGTATCTCTTCACTGGTTGATGAATTGGTCGAGCGTGAGATCGGCGCCGTCTTTGTCGAAACGTCGGTTTCCGACCGCAACATGCGCGCGCTGGTCGAAGGCGCTGCGGCGCGCGGTCATGAGGTCGTGATCGGCGGCTCGCTCTATAGCGACGCCATGGGGGAACCGGGCAGCTATGAGGGCACTTATATCGGTATGATCGATCACAACGTCACCACCATCGCCCGCGCGCTCGGCGCGCCGGTGGCTGCGGGCGGGATGAACGGCAAGCTGGTACAGGGAAGCTGATCCATGACACTTGAACTCGCCAGCAGCCGCGACGCCGCGCCCACCTCCCGCGCCGATAGCCCGCTTGCCGTGCGCGGCATGACCGTTTCCTACGGGCAGAAACCTGCGGTTTTTTCGGTCGATATGACCGTTGCGCCGGGCAAGATGACCGCGATCATCGGCCCGAATGGCGCGGGCAAGTCGACTTTGCTCAAGGCTGCTTTAGGCATTCTGACCCCGCTGGCGGGCACCGCCACCGTCTATGGCAAGCCGGTGGCCGAACAACGCCACCGCATCGCCTATGTGCCGCAGCGCGCCAGCGTGGATTGGGATTTTCCGACCCGCGTGATCGACGTGGTACTGATGGGGCTCTATCCGCAACTGGGCCTGCTGGGCCGCATCCGCCCTGTGCACCGCGCCCGCGCCACCGATTGTCTGGCCCGCGTCGGGATGGAAGATTTCGCCACCCGCCAGATCGGCCAACTGTCTGGGGGCCAGCAACAGCGGGTCTTTCTCGCCCGCGCCTTGGCGCAGGATGCAGACCTCTATCTGCTGGACGAACCCTTTGCCGGGGTCGATGCGGCAACTGAAAAGGCGATCATCGCCGTGCTGAAATCTCTGCGCGACGCAGGCAAAACGGTTGTGGCGGTTCACCATGACCTATCCACCGTGGCCGAGTATTTCGACAATGTCTTCCTGATCAACACCCACCGCGTCGCCGAAGGCAGCGTCGAAGAGGTATTTCAAGCCAGCCACTTGCAAGACGCCTATGGCGGTCGCTTGGCTGGCGCGCAGATGGACGCGTTGCAACTGTCATGATCTGGGACGCGCTGACGCTGCAACTGGGCTATAACGCCACGCTGGTAACACTTGGAGCGACGCTGCTGGGCATGGCGGCGGGCGTTGGAGGCATCTTTCTTTTCCTGCGCAAACGGGCGCTTGTCAGCGACGCGATCTCCCATGCGACGCTGCCCGGTGTGGCGCTCGCTTTCATGGTGATGGTCGCCTTCGGCGGTGACGGCCGCAACCTGATCGGGCTGCTGCTGGGCGCGGCCTTGTCTGCGGCGGCGGGGCTGCTTTTGGTCTCATGGCTCAGCAACCGCACACGGCTGGCCGAGGATGCGGCGATTGGCTCGGTCCTGTCGGTTTTCTTTGGGCTTGGCATCGTCTTGCTGACAGTGATCCAGACCATGAGTGCCGGACGGCAGGCGGGGCTTGAGGATTTCCTTTTGGGCTCCACCGCCGGGATGCTGCGCAACGACGCTCTGATCATTGCGGTGGCCGCGGCGCTGACGCTGGCGCTGGTGCTGCTGCTTCGGCGTCCGCTGACGCTCGCCTCGTTCGATCCTGAATATGGCACCGCCATCGGCCAGAACGTCCCGCGCACCGATCTTGCGATGATGGGGCTGGTGCTGGCGGTGACGGTGGTGGGCCTTAAAATCGTCGGGCTGATCCTGATCGTCGCGCTCTTGATCATCCCGCCCGTCACCGCCCGGTTCTGGAGCGAGCGGACCGATCACGTGGTGCTGATTTCTGGCGCACTTGGCGGTATCGCGGCCTATGTCGGCGCGGCGCTGTCGGCGGCGCAGCCGAACCTGCCGACGGGACCGATCATCGTGCTGGTGGGCTTTGCGCTCTTTGCGCTATCGCTGCTGCTGGCACCGGGGCGCGGCGCGCTTTCGGCTCTGCTGCGCCACCGCCGGTATCAGCGCCGGGTGCATCTGCGGCAGGGGCTGCTGGCGCTTGCCCATGGGCAACCGATCTACGAACAACTGACCCTGCGCCTGCTGCGCGCCGAAGGCTATGCGCTGCCCGATGGGGTCGCCACCAAAGCGGGCCGGGGTCGGGCCGCCAAGGCGCTGCGGGATGAGACCCGCTGGCAGCTCATCCGCCGCGATCCAGCTTACGAGGCGGCGGCCCAGCAATATGACGGTCTGACCCCCATCGAGACCGTGCTGACCGCCGACCAAATCCGCGAAATTGACAGCCGCATCGACATGCGCGGCGGGGTGATGGCATGAACGGTTCTGAATTTGTCCCCCTCTCACTGGTGCCGATGCTGACCGGCATCTTCGTGGCGGTGGCCTGTGCCCTGCCGGGGAATTTCCTCGTCCTGCGCCGCCAAGCGCTGATCGGCGATGCGATCAGCCATGTGGTGCTGCCGGGGATCGTGGTGGCGTTCCTGCTGACCGGCGTGGTCAGCACTTGGCCGATGCTGCTGGGCGCTGCGGGGGCGGCGCTGGTCGCCGTGCTGGCCATCGAAGGCGTGCGGCGTTTGGGCAAGATCGAATCCGGCGCGGCGATGGGCGTGGTCTTTACCGCGATGTTTGCGGGCGGCGTGCTGCTGCTTGAGCAATCGGACACCAGCAGTGTGCATCTCGACGTGGAACATGCGCTTTACGGCAACCTTGAAAGCCTGATCTGGCTGGATGCGACCGGCTGGGGGTCGCTGTTCGACCCCGAGGCACTGGCGACCCTCCCGGTGGAGCTGCCGCGCATGGCAGTGACGCTGCTCTTCGTCGCGCTTTTTACCGCGATCTTCTGGCGGCCGCTCAAGATCAGCACCTTCGACGAGGGCTTCGCCCGTACCATCGGCATGAAGACCGGCCCCTTGGGCATCGGGCTGGTCATCGTTGCGGCGATTGCCGCTGTGGCTGCCTTTGACGCGGTGGGCAGTATCATCGTCATCGCCATGTTCATCTGCCCCCCCGCCGCCGCGCGGATGATGACCAACCGATTGGAGTATCAGATTGCGTGGTCGGTGCTCTTTGCCACTTTGGCCGCTGTGCTGGGCTATGTTCTGGCCGGATACGGGCCGCTGTGGATCGGCATGCGGGATTCGGTTTCCGCGGCGGGGATGATCGCCACGGTCTCTGGCGTGATCCTGGGGTTTGCGGCACTTATGGGGCCGCATCGGCAAAGAGGCGCCGCTGCCCCCGCCGCTTAATCGAATCGCAACGATTCGTTTTCTGGGCAACCGATTCGATTTTGCTTTGACCTGTGATTCGTCCTGCGTCTATACAGGGTGCAAGCTCCGCCGGAGACGACTTGTACCCGGGTCGCCCGCCGCTCTGATAAGACCGGAATAACAAAAGCACCAGTGCGCCGAGTAGCCGACCCAGAAGCGGATCGCCCCAGTCTTGGCGGCGGTCCGCTGACTCTGTCTTCCCCCTCTGAGAGACGCAATCCGATCTGGCAGAATCGGAATGGCCCATGCTAGGTCTTGCGGTATGCCAAGCCCGACCCCCAATATAAGTGAAAACCGCCCCGTCATCCGCCAGTTGGACGATTCCGCGATCAACCGCATCGCTGCGGGCGAGGTGGTCGAACGCCCCGCCTCCGCCGTGAAGGAACTGGTCGAAAACGCCATCGACGCGGGCGCGCGGCGCATCACCGTGGAATATGCCGACGGCGGCAAGACGATGATCCGCGTGACCGACGATGGCTGCGGCATCGCGCCCGAGGATTTGGCGCTGGCCTTGTCGCGCCACGCGACCTCCAAAATCGATGGCTCTGACCTGCTTGATATCCACACTTTCGGGTTTCGGGGGGAGGCCCTGCCGTCCCTCGGTGCTGTCGGGCGGCTGACCATCACCAGCCGAGCCTCGGGGTTTGACGGGGCCGAGATCACCGTCGACGGTGGCCGCATGGGCGAGGTACGCCCGGCGGCGCTGAACAGCGGCACCATCGTCACCCTGCGCGATCTGTTTTTCGCCACGCCAGCGCGGCTCAAGTTCCTGCGCACTGACCGGGCCGAAGCGCAGGCCATCGGCGATGTTATCAAGCGGCTGGCCATGGCCGAACCCTTCGTGCGCTTCGTGCTGCGCGACGTGTCGGGCGACGGCAAGGGCCGTGATGTGTTCCGCGCCGAGGCTGAGCAGGGCGATCTGTTTGAGGCGCTGCATGGCCGCTTGGCGCAGGTGCTGGGCCGAGAGTTCGCGGAAAACTCCCTGCCCATCGACGCCATGCGCGAAGGGCTGCATCTGACGGGGTTCGCAGCACTGCCGACCTACTCGCGTGGCTCTGCCGTGGCGCAGTATCTCTTCGTGAATGGCCGCCCGGTGCGGGACAAACTGCTGACAGGCGCATTGCGCGGCGCGTACTTCGATTTCCTTAGCCGAGACCGCCACCCGGCGGCGGCGCTGTTCGTGGAATGCCCGCCAACGCTGGTCGATGTAAACGTGCATCCCGCGAAATCCGAGGTGCGTTTCCGCGATCCCGGTCTGGCGCGGGGGCTAATCGTCTCGGCCCTGCGCCATGCGCTGGCCGAGGCGGGGCACCGCGCTTCGACCACCGTGGCGCAGGCGACTTTGGGCGCGATGCAGCCGGAACCGCAGGGCGCGCGGGTCTATCAGATGGACCGCGCGGGCATGGACCGCCCCAGCCCCGCCGCGCGGCAAGCGGCCTATAACGCGCAGGCGCCGGGCTTTGCCGAAACCGCAGGCGTCTGGGGCCGGGTGGAGGGCACGCCGATGCCCGAAGCGCCCGCGCCGTTCACTGCCGCGCCCGAGGGCGAAGAGGCGGCCCCCGCCCCGGACTACCCGCTCGGCACCGCGCGGGGGCAGGTGCATGAGAATTACATCATCGCGCAAACCGCCAGTGGCATGGTCATCGTAGACCAACACGCCGCGCATGAGCGGCTGGTCTATGAAAAACTGAAGCGTCAGATGAACGAGAACGGCGTCGCGGCCCAAGCGCTGCTGATCCCCGAGATTGTCGAGCTTTCCGCCAATGACTGCACGCGCCTGCTGGAACTGGCCGATGAACTTGCCAAACTCGGCCTCGGCATCGAAGCCTTCGGCGGCAGCGCCATCGCCGTGCGCGAAACGCCCGCGATCCTTGGCACCGTGAACGCCCGCGCGCTGATCCTCGATGTGCTCGACGAATTGGACGACGGCGACAGCAGCAACATCGTGCAGGCCAAGATCGAAGCGATCCTGAGCCGTGTGGCCTGTCATGGGTCGATCCGCTCGGGCCGCTGGATGCGCGCCGAAGAGATGAACGCGCTGCTGCGCGAGATGGAGGCGACCCCGCATTCCGGCCAGTGCAACCACGGGCGGCCCACCTATGTCGAACTCAAACTCGCCGACATCGAACGGCTTTTCGGGCGCACTTGATGGAGCTTGGCGGCACGACGTTGAACCTGTCTGACCCTGTGACGCTGGCCGCCCTTGCCGGGGCAGGGCTGCTGTTGCTCATCGTTATCCTGCTGATCATGGCGGTCCGCGCCGCTGGCCGCTCGGCCCGTATGGCGGCCCCCTTGGCGCAGCAGATGCGGGTGCTTGGCGGGCATGTGCAACAGTTGGGGCAGGGTCAGGAGCAGCTGCGCGGCGGGTTGCAGATGGTCTCGGACACACAAAGCAACACCCAAGCGCAGATGATGCAGAGCATGGAGGCGCGGCTCGCCTATGTGCAGCAGCAGATGCAGGACCGGCTGGCCGACAACGCCGCCCGCTCGGCGCGCTCGCTGGCCGAGATGCAGCAGCGCATGACCGAGACGCTGCACGGCTCGTCGAAACGCACCACCACCAGTCTTGCGCAGTTGCAGGAGCGTCTGGCCTCGATCGACAAGGCGCAGGATAATATCACCAAACTGTCGGGCGACGTGCTGTCGCTCCAAGACATCCTCAGCAACAAACAAACGCGCGGATCCTTCGGTGAAATCCAACTGCGCGATATCGTGTCGAAAGCCCTGCCGAGCGACAGCTATTCGCTGCAAGCCACACTCAGCAACGGCAANCGGCCCGATTGNCTGATCCATCTGCCCAACCCNCCCGGCCCGATCGTGATCGACAGNAAATTCCCGCTGGANGCCTATGAGGCCCTGCGCCGCGCCAAGACCGAAGCCGANACCCGCGCCGCCGCNCAGCANATGAAGGTCGCCGTGCGGGTGCATCTGAATGCGATTGCCGACAAGTATATTCTGGAGGGNGAGACNGCCGAAGGCGCGTTGATGTTCCTNCCNTCNGANGCGGTTTATGCCGAATTGCACNCNAACTTNCCNGAACTNGTNCGCGAAGGGTTTGAAAAGCGCGTNTGGATNGTCAGCCCGACGACCTGCATGGCCACGCTCAACACCATGCGCGCGATCCTGAAAGATGCGCGGATGCGCGAACAGGCAGGCGCGATCCGCCGCGAGTTGGGCAATCTGAACAAGGATGTCGAGCGTCTGGCGATGCGTGTCGGCAACCTTGATCGGCATTTCAGCCAAGCGCGGCGCGATGTCGAAGAGATCAAAGTCAGCAGCGAAAAAGCCGCCAAACGCGCGGGCCGCTTGCATAATTTCGACTTCGAAGAACTGGCAGAAAACAAAACCGAGGCTATTGTTCCCCTAAGGACACCCGAAGGGAACGGCTGAATGAACGACGTGGACATTACCGGGATGACGCTGGAGGCGATGCAGACGCGGGCCGCCGCGTTACGCAGCGATATCGTGCAAACACCGGTGGTGACCCTCTCCTCTCCCATGGTCGATGAGGTGCTAGGCGGCGCGCGGGTTGCGCTCAAGCTGGAGTGTTTTCAGCATACCGGCACCTTCAAGGCCCGCGGCGCGTTGTCGGTGGCGCGCCAGCTTGACGACGACACCCGCGGGCGGGGCATCACCGCAGCCAGTGCGGGCAACCACGCCATCGCAGCAGGCTGGGCCGCGGCCAAGCTCGGCATCAGCGCCAAGGTGGTGATGCAGGACAACGCCAACCCCTTTCGCGTCGCCCTTGCCCGTGCCACCGGGGCCGAGGTCGTGATGAAACCCGCCGGGCAAGAGACCTTTGCCGAGGCCGAGCGGTTGGTGCGCGAAGAGGGGCGGTTCTTTATCCACCCTTTCGAGGGGCTGCACACGTCGCTCGGCACCGCGGGGGTTGGGCTGGAACTGATGGCGCAGGTGGCGGACTTGGACGCGGTCGTCGTCTCGGTCGGCGGTGGCGGGCTGATCAGCGGTGTGGCCGCCGCGGTCAAGGCGATCAACCCCGCTTGTCGGGTGTACGGCGTTGAGCCGACAGGCGCCGACAGCATGTCGCGAAGCCTCGCCTCCGGCGCGCCCGTGACCATCCCTGAGGTCAATACCATCGCCGACAGCCTTGGCCCGCCGATGGCGCTGCCGTTTGGCCATGCGCTTTGTGCGGTCTATGTCGATGATGTGGTGACGGTCAGCGACGATGCGATCTGCGCCGGGATGGTGGTGCTGCAGCGGGCCGCGAAATTGGCGGTGGAGCCTGCCGCCGGGGCTGCGATGGCCGGGGCGCTCGGGCCCCTGCGCGCGCAACTGGCCGGGCGGCGTGTGGGGGTGATTGTCTGCGGGGCGAATATCGATACCGAAACCTATCTGGGCCAGATGAGCCGCGGGCAAGCGGCGCTCGACAGCCTCCTGTCCTAGCGCCCCTCCAAGGGGCTTCGCACGCGATCGCGGAACTGCGTGAATTCTTCCAAGAAAATCTATCGGGCGCTGCAACTTTAACTCCCCTTTACCCGTGGGTGCCCCATATCCAAAGTTCCGGACCAAAGCAGGACCCCTATGCCTTTTGAAGCTCTGAACGACAGTACCCTTCCCCGACAGCCGCTTGGTCGGCGTGTCGCCGTGATCGGCGGTGGGATTTCCGGCATGGGGGCGGCGCATATGCTGGCGCCTGCGGACCGCGTCACCCTCTATGAGGCAGGGGCCAAGATCGGCGGCCATGCGCGGACGGTGATCGCGGGCAAGAATGGCGATCAGCCGGTCGATACCGGGTTTATCGTGTTCAATTATGCCAACTACCCGCATCTTGCCGCGCTCTTTGCGGAATTGGACGTGCCGGTTGTGCCGTCGAACATGAGCTTTGGCGCGTCGATTGACGGTGGGCGGCTGGAATATGCGCTGACCAGTTTCAACGCGGTCTTTGCCCAGAAACGCAATATGTTCAGCCCGCCTTTCCTGCGGATGCTGCGCGATATCGTGCATTTCAATAAGAACGCGCTGGCGGTGTCGCGTGACCCGTCGATGACCATCGCAGAGTTTCTCGACCGGCTTGGCACCGGGCGCTATTTCCGCGACTTCTATCTCTCGCCGCTTTCCGGCGCGATCTGGTCCACCCCGACCGAGAAAATCATGGACTTCCCGGCCCATGCCATGGTCAACTTTTTTGAGAACCACGCGCTGCTGAATTATTCCGGCCAGCATCAGTGGTACACGGTGAAGGGCGGCTCGCGGCAGTATGTCGACCGGTTGGAGAATGCTCTGCGCGCCAATGGCGTTGACCTGCGCACCGACTGCCCGGTGCAGGCCGTGCGCCGCACCGCGCAAGGCGCAGAGGTCCGCGCATGGGGCGGTGAATGGGAGGCGTTCGACGAAGTGATTTTTGCCACCCATTCCGATGACACGCTGACGATGCTTTCCGATCCAACAGAGGCCGAAAAGCGCGCCTTGGGCGCAATCCGCTATCAGCCCAATGACATCGTTTTGCACGCCGATGCCAGCATCATGCCCAAGCGGCGTTCTACTTGGGCATCTTGGGTTTATACCGAGGATCGAGAGCAGAAATCAGACCGGATCGACCTGACCTATTGGATGAACTCGCTCCAACCGATTCCGCAGGATGATCTGCATTTTGTGACGCTCAATACCAAACGCAGCATCCGCGAAGATCTGATTTACGATCAAGTCACCCTGCGCCACCCGGTCTATGACCTTGCCGCCTTGGCCGCACAGGACGAGGTGCGCGCCTTCAATGGCAGCCAGAATACATGGTTCTGCGGCGCTTGGATGCGGCATGGCTTTCACGAAGACGGGCTGGCCAGCGCGGTGGATGTGGTCGAGCGGATGCAGGCCGCGCGGGCGGCACCCTTGGCGGCGGAGTGACAACGGGCGTCGATCATATCCGGGGCCAAACCTTTCATGGCCGCAAAGGTGCGGTAGAGAACCGTTTCCGCTATTCGGTCGACTATGTGATCTGCGATGCCGAGGCCACGGCGCTGAGGACGCCCGCGCTTTTCGCCCGCAACGGGCCGGGCCTGACCAGCCTGCAAGACAGTGACCACGGCGGCGCGCCGGGGCAGGGGCGTGGAGCCCTTTGGGTGCGCGAGGTTTTGGCGGCGCATGGCATTGTCGGGGTCGCGCGGATTGAGCTTGTGGCGCAGCCGCGGGTGCTGGGCCATGTCTTCAATCCGGTCAGCTTTTGGCTGTGCCGTCGGGCGGATGATGCGCTGATCGCGGTGATCGCCGAGGTGACGAACACCTATGGCGACCGACATTCCTATCTGTGCCATCATGCAGACCTACGCCCGATCGCGCCCGACGACAGGCTGAAGGCGGCAAAGCTCATGCATGTCTCCCCCTTCCAAGATGTCTCGGGTGGCTATGTCTTTCGTTTCGATATCACCTCTAAGCGGATCGGCATCTGGATCGATTTCTCGGATGGGGAGAACGGGTTGATTGCCACTTTGACCGGGCCGCGTGCGCCGCTGACCAATCGCGGTATCCTTTGGTCGCTGCTGCGCCGCCCTTTCGGTGCGCGACGGGTGCTGGCGCTGATCCATTGGCAGGCGTTGAAGCTTTGGCTGAAACGGGCGGGTTTTCGCGCCCGCCCCGAGGCGCCCAATATCGACGTATCCCGTGATGCGGCGCATGGCGCGGGTGGCCGATGACAGGACGCGCGGCCCGGCTGCCCGCCTATGCGCTTTTCGCGGCATTGCTCGCGTCGGCGGGGCTGCCGATCTACATTCACGCGCCGAAGTTCTATGTCGATGAATACGGGGTCTCGCTGACGGCACTTGGGTCGGTGCTTTTTGGTTTGCGGCTGTTGGACGTGGTGCAGGACCCCGCCCTTGGTTGGTTGGCCCAAAAGCTGCGCGACAAGCGCGGCACTGCGGTGACGGTGGCAGGCGCGGTGATGGCGCTGGCGATGCTGGGGCTTTTTGCTATGCCCGCGCCGGTGGCGCCGGTGCTGTGGTTCGCGCTGATGCTGACGCTGGTGTTTTCCGCCTTCAGCTTTCTGACCATCTGTTTCTATGCACAAGGGGTTGCCAAGGCCGACAGCCTGCCGGGCGCGGGGCATTTGACCCTTGCCCGCTGGCGCGAGACGGGCGCGCTTTTGGGGGTTTGTCTGGCCTCTGTCGCGCCTTTGCTACTGGGCGTCGGGCTGGATCGTCCCTTTGCCGGGTTTGCTGTTGGCTTTGCGATCTTGGCGCTTTGGGCCACGGTCGCCATGCGGGGCGAGTGGCGAGCGGCGGTGCTGCCGATGGAAAGTGACTTCGGCACCGTGTTGCGCGATGCGCAGGCGCGGCGGCTGCTGTTGATCGCGCTGGTTAATGCCGCCCCGGTTGCCGTCACCTCGACCCTGTTTCTCTTCTATGTCGAACTGGCGCTTGAGGCGCCGGGGTGGGAGGGGCCGCTTTTGCTGCTGTTTTTCCTTGCAGCAGCAGCGGCGGCACCGCTTTGGGGGATCTTGGCAGAGCGGCACGGCCCGCATCGGGTGCTGCTGGTCGCAATGGCTTTGGGCATCGCATCCTTCGGCGGGGCGCTGTTGCTGGGGCCGGGGGATGTTGCGCTTTTCGCCTTGGTCTGTCTGGCTTCGGGCGCGGTTTTGGGCGCGGATTTGACCCTTTTGCCTGCCATGTTCGCCAGCCGCATGGCGCAGATTTCCCCCTCGGCTGCCGAAGGTTTTGGCCTCTGGTCCTTCGTCTCCAAATTGACCTTGGCTTTCGCGGCCGTTGCTCTACTTCCAGCTTTAGAACGCGCAGGGCTGCAGACCGCAGCGGGAACCAGTTCCGACACATCCATATCCCTGTTGATCTGGTTCTATGCCGGTGTACCTTGCGCCTTGAAATTGCTGGCGATCGCTCTGCTCGCCAGTGCAAAAGACGTGGAGACACCGTGACAGAGCCGTTGATCTTTATCGCTGTCGGGCTTGGCCTTGGTCTATTGCTCACTTTTTTGCGCCGCCGTTTAGGGGAGTTTCATGGCCAGTCGCCAAGCGACTATGTCGATTCTTTCCCCGTCTTCGACCTGCGGTTGCATCTGCGCGATGAGATGATTTGCGAAGGCGTGATTTTCGGCCCCCTAGGCCGGGTCACCAGCAGCTTCACGGCCAAGTTCGACGTGTCTTGGGAGGGGAATGTGGCCACCGTGGCCGAAACCTTTCGCTATAACGACGGTTCGCGTCAGGAGCGCGAATGGACCGTCACATTGGGCGAGAACGGCAATTTTACCAGCACCGCCCCGGATGTGATCGGCGTGGGGCAGGGCGTTCAGGCTGGACCGACCTTGCAGCTGCGCTATCGTATCCGACTGCCCGAAGAACTGGGCAGTCATGTGCTGAAAACTGTCGATTGGATGTATCTCACCCCCGATGGCACCATCGTGAACCGCAGCCAGTTTCGGAAATTCGGGATCAAAGTAGCAGAATTGGTCGCCACGTTGCGACCGGCGGAGGAAAGATGAAAGACTGGCAAGGCAAGACCTATTGGCTGGTGGGCGCAAGCGACGGGCTTGGGGCGGCACTGGCACATCAGCTTAGCCGCACCGGGGTCGAGGTGATCCTCTCGGCCCGCTCCGAGGACAAGCTGACCGAGCTGGCGCAGGCCCTGCCGGGCCGGGCGCGGGTGCGGGTCTTGGATGTGACCGATGACGCGGATGTGGCGCAGGCGGCAAAGGATGTGGGGCCAATCGACGGGTTGGTTTATCTGGCGGGGGCCTATTGGCCTTTTGGAGCGCAGGAGTGGCAGGCCGAGCATGGTGTGACCATGGCCGATGTGAACTTCACCGGGTTGATGCGTGTCCTGGGACAAGTGGTGCCAGAGATGGTCGCGCGCGACCACGGGCATATCGTCATCACCTCCAGCCTGACCGCCTATCGCGGTTTGCCCGGCTCAATCGGCTATACGGCCTCCAAGGCGGCGACCCTGTCTTTGGCGGAATCGATGCACGCCGATCTGCGCAAGACCGGCGTACAGGTTCAGGTGATCAATCCCGGTTTCATCAAGACCCAGTTGACCGACAAGAACGATTTCAAAATGCCCTTTTTGATGGAGCCGGAAGACGCCGCACGGCGGGTCTATGAGCATATGAACGGCGACAGTTTCAAACTGGATTTTCCCTACGGGTTTTCGCTGCTGTTCCGTTTGGGGCGGTTCCTGCCGGATTGGCTGTACTACCGATTCTTCTCCTGAAGGTCAGACCTCGGCGACATGCTGATCGAACAGATCGCGCGCGCGTTGCCAGACGGCATTGTCCATCTCCGGCAGCGCCCGCAGCGTTGGCAACAACTGGCTGGCAAAATCCTCTGAGCTTTCGCGCGGCAGCATGGACGGCAGATTGTCGATGGCCATGATATCCAACGGCGGGGCGTCATGCACACGCAGCACAGGCTCCGCCCAAGTGGTCGCCCGATCATAGACCTGCACCGGATTGAAAGCGCTGTCGGGGTCGCAGGCAATGTCGCCGATCACCCGCAGGGCGCGCTCTGCTTCGGGGGCATCGGGGCGGACGAAGGCGGGGGTGTCTGGCCCTGCGAGGATGCAGTTGAAGAAATAGGCGTGGTCGAGGATTTCGGGGAACGGCCCGCCATGGGCGGTTTCGGCCATATCCCAGCCGGTGACGGGGATGCCCAAAGCCTCGCAAAGATCGCTCGCCCCGCGCCCCACGCGGCCCAAGGCCCCGATGACCAGCGCGCGGTCGCCGCTCGCGTCGACTTGGGCGAGTTCTTCGGCCAGCGCGGCTTTCAGCGCTTCGGCGTCGGGGTAGGGCGCAACCGGGCCGCAGGTCGCTCCGCGCAGTTGCGCGATGCGGCATTTGACCGACACCGCAGCCCCGGCAAATCCGGCCCAATAGCCAAAGGCGGCAACGCGGCGGCCAGTGTCATCGGTCAGATATTCCAAATCCAGCAAGGTGCCGCCACCGGCCTTGAACCGTGCTAACAGTTTGCGCCCCGAGGATTGGCCCTTGTAGGCATGGCCGAACATGATGTGGACATGCGGCAGGGGCGTGCCGTCTTCGGGCAGCTCCTTCAGGCCAAAGATCACGGCATCGCGCGGGGCGTCGGGCCAGCTATGCGCGGGGACGATCTCGCAGCCCGCCTGCGCATAGGCGGCGGTGGGGATCACGCGGCTGTCGCTGTCTTCGACGCTCACCTTCATGCCAGATGCGATCAGCGCGGCGGCCCCTTCGGGCGTCAGCCCGGTGCGGGTCTCATTGTCGCGCTGTTCGGCGCGCAGCCAAAGATGGGTCATGCCAACATTCCTTTTTCCCGGATGGCCTTCACGCTGGCGCGGTCCTCCATGCGGGCGGCGAAAGCTTTTAGCTGGGGGAAATTGGCGCGGTCGACCCCGTCCCCTTCGAGCCAGCCCGACACGACAAAGAGATAGGGATCGGCCAGCGAGAGCCTGTCGTCCGCGACGTAATCGCCCCGGAAAGCGTGGTTTTCGATATAGGCCGCGCAATCGGCCATGGTCTGCGGCACCTTGGCTTTCATGTCGTCAAAGCTCGATTGCTGATCGGCCCAGCGGTGGCCGCGCATTTTATGCGCGTGGGCCACATGCATGGTCGAGGCGAGGTAGTACATCACCCCGCGCATATGGGCCGCGGCCTCAGGGTCGGTAGGGACCAGCCCCGCCTCGGGCGCGCGGGCGGCGACATAGTCCAACAGCGCGCCAGTCTCGGTCAGGGTGGTGCCCGCTTCGGTCACGAGGGTCGGCACCCGGCCCTTGGGGTTCAACGCCAGATAGGGCGCGGCGGTCTGTTCGGCGCTGGCGAAATCGACCTTCACCGGCTCATAGCCCAGCCCCGCTTCTTCGAGGGCGATGGCAACGGCGACCGAGATCGTGCCGGGGGCGTAGTGGAGTTTCAGCATGGGGGCAGCCTTTCGCGGGCGAGGGATCAGATATGCGTTTGTGCAAGGCGGCGGTCGGGACGGTCAAGATGCGGCACGGCATTGAACAGCACGGGCGACCAATGCCCGCCGATGGGAAAGAGCCGGTGCATCGAAGTATGCATGATCGCCAGCGCCAAGCGCGCCATGGCCGGGATGCCCACGCCCATGGCCTGCGCCATCGCCAAAGAAATCAGCCCGCCCGAGGTCACCACCAGCGCCGGGCCTTCGCCCTCGGCGATCTCGGCCAGNNCNGATTGCACGCGGGTNTNAAAGNNCTCNTAGGTTTCNGGNGTGTCGNCNAGCTTGCCCGCTTTCCAATAGTCAAAGACCTGCGGCAGATGGTGCACAAACTCGCCCGCGCGGGGGAAGGGCACCTTGTGCTGTTGCTCCATCAGATTGGCGAGAGTGAAATACTCTAACTCATTCAACCGGGCGTCACGGATGGGTTCCAGCCCGGTCTTCATCGCCTCGGCGGTTTCGATATGGCGGGTCAGGGTGCCGGTATAGAGCCGCGTGTGGTGGCTTTCGCTGTGACGCAGATGCTCGCCTAACCATGCGGCTTGCTCATGGCCAAGCGGGCTAAGTTGGTCATAGCTCAACTCGTCCTTGGCGGTGGAATTGGCTTGGCCGTGGCGGATCAGGGTAATGTGGGACATCAAATGGCTTTCACTGTTCGCCCAAGTGATAGGGCAGCTTGTCGGGCCATACAATCCAATGCGCTGCGGCGGCGTTTATCCGTGACGGGGTGTCGGGATTGGCCCCTGACACGGGCCGGGTTTTGCCTATAGTTTGGTCAATAGCCAGCGGGAGGGGTAGCCATGTCCGAGAGGATCACATTCACGCTTGATGGTCAGACCGTCGAGGCCGAAACCGGCATGACCATCTGGGAAGTGGCCAATGGCCGGGGTCTGAAGATCCCGCATCTCTGCCATAAACCTGCCTCCGGTTACCGCCCCGACGGCAACTGCCGCGCCTGTATGGTTGAGATTGAGGGCGAGCGCGTGCTGGCGGCTTCGTGCATCCGCGAACCAGCCGAGGGGATGGTTGTCACGACCAACAACGCGCGGGCCGAGAATGCGCGCAAGATGGTGATGGAGCTGTTGCTGGCCGACCAACCCGCGCAGGACGTGGCCCATGACAAGTCGAGCCATATGCGCGACATGGCGGCGCAGAGTGGGGTGGAAAGCAGCCGTTTTCCCAAGCTCGAACGGGACCGCATTCCGCTGTTGGACGACAGCCACGTCGCGATGCGCGTGAACCTTGATGCCTGTATCCAGTGCAACCTCTGCGTCCGCGCCTGCCGCGAGGTGCAGGTCAATGACGTGATCGGCATGGCGGGACGCGGGCATGATGCCTATCCGGTGTTTGACATCGACGATCCGATGGGCGCGTCGACCTGTGTGGCCTGCGGCGAATGCGTGCAGGCTTGCCCGACGGGGGCGCTGATGCCTGCCACGGTGGTGGATGAGGCGCAGGTCGGTGACAGTGCGGATTACGACGAAGAAGTCGCCAGCGTCTGCCCCTTCTGCGGCGTCGGCTGTCAGATTTCGCTCAAGGTGAAGGACAACAAGGTCAAATATGTTGAAGGCATCAACGGCCCGGCCAACGAAGGGCGGCTCTGCGTCAAAGGCCGCTTTGGCTTTGACTATATCCACCACGATCACCGCCTGACCAAACCGCTGATCCGCCGCGACGATGCGCCCGTTAAGGGGCTGAACGTCGATCCCGGAAACTGGAGCGAGGTGTTTCGCGAGGCCAGTTGGGACGAGGCGTTGGATTTCGCGGCACAGGGCCTCAAGGGGCGCGGGCGCGAGGTGGCGGGCTTTGGCAGTGCGAAATGCACCAATGAAGAAGCCTACCTGTTTCAAAAGATGATCCGTCAGGGTTTTGGCCATAACAACGTCGATCACTGCACGCGGCTCTGCCATGCCTCATCCGTGGCGGCGTTGATGGAGAATGTGGGTTCGGGTGCAGTGACGGCCACCTTCAATGAGATCGAAAATGCCGATGTGGCCATCGTCATCGGCGCGAACCCGGTTGAGAACCACCCCGTCGCCGCGACCTATTTCAAGCAATTCACCAAACGCGGTGGCAAGCTGATCGTGATGGACCCGCGCGGTGTGGGGCTCCGCCGTTTCTCCAGCCATATGCTGCAATTCCGCCCCGGCACCGATGTGTCGATGCTCAACGCGATCATGCATGTGATCGTCGAAGAGGGGCTCTATGACGAACAATATATCGCGGCCTATACCGAGAATTGGGAGGCCGAGAAGGCACATCTGAAGGACTTCAGCCCCGAGAAGATGGCCCCCATCTGCGGGATCGGGGCCGAGGTGCTGCGCGATGTGGCGCGAACCTTTGCAGGGGCCAATGCGGCGATGATCTTTTGGGGCATGGGGGTGAGCCAGCACATCCACGGCACCGACAATTCGCGCTGTTTGATCAGTCTTGCGCTGATGACCGGCCAAATCGGCCGCTCCGGTGCTGGGCTACACCCGCTCAGGGGCCAGAATAACGTGCAGGGCGCGTCTGATGCGGGGCTGATCCCGATGTTTGTGCCTGATTACCAACCGGTGGAGGACGACGGCGTGCGCAGCGCCTTCACCGACGTCTGGGGCTCGGGTGATTTTAGCGCCGAGAAGGGGCTGACCGTGACCGAGATCATGGACGCGGTGCATGATGGGGACATCAAGGCGATGTATGTGCTGGGGGAAAACCCGGCGATGTCGGACCCCGATGTCGACCATGCGCGCGATGCGCTGGCCAAACTGGATCACCTTGTGGTGCAGGATATCTTCCTGACGGAGACAGCGAATTACGCCGATGTGATCCTCCCCGCCAGCGCCTTTGCCGAAAAGACTGGCACGGTGACCAACACCAACCGTCAGGTCCAAATGGGCCGCCCGGCGGTGACACCACCCGGCGAGGCGCGGGAGGATTGGTGGATCGAGGTGGAGCTGGCCAAGCGGCTGGGGCTGGACTGGAGCTATGAAAGCCCGGCGGATGTCTTTGCCGAGATGAAGCTGAACATGAAGTCCTTTGACAACATCACATGGGACCGTTTGGCGCAGGAGAATGCGGTGACCTACCCGTCGCTCAGCGAAAGCGATCCGGGGCAGGCGATTGTCTTTAGCGAGGGTTTCCCGCGTCCCGAAGGCCGTGCCAAATTCACCCCCGCCGCGATCGTGGCCCCTGATGATGTGCCCGATGCGGAGTATCCGATGATCCTGACCACGGGGCGCCAGTTGGAGCATTGGCATACCGGGTCGATGACGCGGCGGTCCAAGGTGCTCGACGGGCTGGAGCCGGAGGCGAATTGCTCGTTGCACCCGTCGACCCTGCGTCGTCTCGGCGTCGCCCCGGGCGAACATGTGCGGCTTTCGACCAAACGCGGCAGTATCGAGATCATGGCCCGTGAGGACCGCGCCGTGGCCCCTGATATGGTTTTCCTGCCCTTCGCCTATGTCGAGGCCGCGGCGAATATCCTGACAAATCCAGCGGTTGACCCCTACGGCAAGATCCCGGAGTTTAAGTTCTCTGCCGTTAGGGTGGAGGCGGCGAAAGNGGCCGTCGCTGCCGAGTAAGGAAAGTTCTGAAGATGAAGATTGATGCTGCCCGATTTTTGAAAGACCTGCACGACCTGCGCGCCATTGGTGCTGCGGGTGTGGGCAAGGGCGTGGTGCGCCCGGCCTATTCCGCCGCCGATGTTGAGGCGCGGGAATGGCTTGCTGGGCGGATGCGCGACGCAGGGCTGACCGTTGAGGTCGACGCGATGGGCAACCTCTTTGGGCGTGCCGAAGGGCCGTCGATCCTGCTGGGGTCGCATTCCGACAGCCAGCCCGAAGGCGGCTGGCTTGATGGTGCCTTGGGTGTGATCGCCGCACTTGAAGTGGCCCGCGCAGCACAGGAGGCCGGGGGGGCTGCGGTCTCGGTCGTGTCGTTTCAGGATGAAGAGGGGCGCTTTGGCGTGACCACCGGTTCGACCGTCTGGTCCGGCGCTCTGGATCAGGTGGATGCTGACGGTCTCACTGATCATGCNGGGGTCAGTTTGGCGGAGGCGCGCAAGNCGATGACGGGCATGGTNACCGGCCCNGTCGATCCNGCGCAGTTCACCGGCTATATCGAGCTACACATCGAACAGGGCCCGACGCTGGATGACAGTGGCGAGCAGATCGGTGTCGTCACNGANATCGTCGGNATNCGCGATATGAAGGTGACCTTTGAAGGCCAGCANAACCACGCGGGCACCACGCCGATGGCGGTGCGTAAGGATGCCTTTCAAGCAGTATCTGCCTTCAACAGCCTGCTCAATGACCGGCTGCGCAATGTGGTGACACCCAGCACCGTCTGGACGATCGGCCATGTCAGCCTGCATCCCAATGCCTCGTCCATCGTGCCGGGCAAGGCGGTGTTCTCCATGCAGTGGCGGGACGGCGACAGCGACCGTCTGTCCCGGATGGAAGCGATCATCCGCGAGACTGCCGAAGAGGTCGCCCAGACCCGCGGGATGGAACTGTCTTTTGGTCCGATGTTGGGGTTGGAGCCGGTGGCGATGGATGCCCGGCTGCGCGACGCGCTGGCCGAGGCGGCGGAGACGGTAGCGCCGGGCAAGTGGCGCAAGATGCCCTCGGGGGCTTTGCACGACGCGACCAATGTGGCCCGGCTGATGCCNGTGGCGATGTTGTTCGCNCCGTCGATCAACGGGATCAGCCATGCTTTCGAAGAGGACACNGCCGAAGACGATCTGGTCGCGGCGGTNGAGGTGNTGGGCCGGGCCGTCGCGGCGCTTTGAGCGCCGTCAGTCCCAATCCACATCGCCAAGGAAGATATAGCCCGCGCCATAGATCGTCTTGATCAATTGCGGGTTTTTCGGGTCTTCGCCAAGTTTCGTGCGCAGCCGCGAGATGCGCACGTCCATCGCCCGGTCAAAGCTTTCAGAGGCGACGCCACCAAGGCTTTCTTGCATCTGCGCGCGGCTGATCAGGCGTTTGGGTGCGTCTAGGAACAGGCGCAGCACCTCGCCTTCGGCATGGGAGAAGGTGACCTCGGTGCCCTGCGCATCCTGCAAGACATAGCGGTCAAAATGCGCGGTCCAGCCGTTGAACCGCGCGGTGGTGCCAGCCTGCGGGGTGGGCTTGGCGCTGCGCAGGCGGGCGCGGATGCGGGCGACCACTTCCGCCGGATCGAAGGGTTTGATGATGTAGTCATCGGCCCCAAGCTCCAGCCCTGTCACCCGGTCCTGCACCTGCGCGCGGCCCGAGATGATGATAACGATCGCGCCTTGTTCCAGCGCCAGCCGATGTACCAGCGTCAGCCCGTCGGTGTCGGGCAGGCTGAGATCGACAAGGCAGACATCGGGCGTATGGTTGGCCAAGGCGGCCTCAAAAGCCCGCGCGCGGCCAAAGCTGAGCGTGTCGAAGCCCGCTTCCTGCAAGCGTGTCCGACAGCATGTTGACGGATCTCGGGTTCGTCATCCAGAATGGTGACCAGTGGGCGCGGGGCGGTATCACGGCTCATGGGGCGGTGGCTTTCAATGGGGCGATCAGCGACAAAAGCGCGTCGGCGTCAAAAGGTTTGCGCAGCACCGGCGCGAGGGTCTGCGCCTCGACAAACAGTGGGTGATCAGCGGGTAGGGAGGTCATCAGCAACAGCGGCAGGCTGCTGCCGACACGGCGGGCAAGGTCGATGCCGGTGCCTTCGCCGGTGAGTTGGATGTCCGAGAGGACAAGGGTGATGTCGGGCAGATCAGCGATCAGGGCCGTGGCCTCATCGGCGCTGGTGGCTTCGATCACCGAATGACCCTGATCCATCAACATGTCGCGCACCACGGCGCGGATATCACTCGTGTCTTCGACCAGCAGCACCAGCCCCGTCGTGGCCGGCACGGCGGCGCGGTAGGGCAGGCGCAGGCTGATTTGCGCGCCGCCCTCGGGGGCATTGCTCAGCCGCAGATCGCCGCCTGCGGATTTGGTCATGTCGTAGACCATCGACAGGCCCAGCCCTGACCCCTCGCTGCCCTTGGTGGTGAAAAAGGGCTCGACCCCACGCTCCAGCGCAGAGGGCGAAAAGCCTGGCCCGGTGTCGTGGATCACCCATTCGATCCAAGTGTCATGCACCAGCCGTTGAGTCAGCGTGATCGTGCCACGCGCGCCGCACGCATCGCGGGCATTAAGGATGAGGTTCAAAAGCGCGTCCTGCACGCGGCCTTTGTCGAGCAGAACAGACCCCTCTGGCGCGTCGTTGCGCACCACCAATGCGCATTTCGGGGGCAGGGTCGGGGCGGCGAGGGTGGAAAGCTCGTTTAAGAGGTCGGCGATATCGGTGGCCGCGGGGCGCAGGGCGCGGGGTTCTGTCACATCGGCGATGGAACTGAGCAGCGTGCCACCCCGCCGCGCGGCGGCAAGCGTGCCTTCGACCAGTTCTTCCGCTTGCGGCGGCATGTTGGGCAGGCGCGCGAGTTTCGATTGCATCCCCAGAATGATCGTCAATAGGTTCGAAAAGTCATGCGCCAGCCCCGAGATCATCCGAGAGGCCAACTCGCGTTTCAGCGTCTGTTGCAGGGCGACGCGGGTCTGGGTTTCTTCGGTGATGTCCATCGACAGGATATAGACCCCGCCGCGCCCATCGGGGGTGAAGGCACCGCGTATCCGGCGGGCAGAGGCGTCATGAGTGAACTCGATCACCGCCGGACTGCCTGCATAGGCTTGGGTCAGCGCCGGTTTGATCCGCGCATAGGCGGAGGCCCCAAGCGCGTCGCTGATGTGCAGACCGTAGATATTGCTGGGCCGCCCCGGCATCACACTGCTCAAGCGGCGGTTGGAATAAATGTAGCGGCCATAATCGTCCACATGGGCGATATGCGCAGGCATCATCTCGGTTGTCAGGCGGGTGCGGGCTTCGCTCTCGGTGACCTGCCGTTTGGCTTCTTCCAGCGCCGTGATCGTCGCTTCGAGCTTGCGGTTGCTGGCGGCGAGTTGTTCGGCATGGGAGAGCAGTTGATCGCTCAGCGCATCGGACCGCGCACGCAACAGCGCCTCTTGCCGTTTGGTGTTGGTGATGTCGGTATAGACGGTGACCCAGCCGCCCTGGGGCAGCGGAGAACCTTCGACGCTGATGGTGCGCCCGTTCGCGCGGGTGCGTTCCATGTAATGCGGCACAAAAGCCTGCGCCTGTTCGACACGCTCGGCCACGAAGGCATCGACATCCGTGACCTCGCCATATTCGCCGGTTCCGGCAAGATGGCGGATCGTATCCTCAAACGGCGCGCCGGGAGTGACCAGTTCATCGGGCAGGTCGAACATGGATTGAAACGGCCCGTTGCAGACCGCAAGGCGCAGGTCGCTGTCATAGATCGTCAGCGCCTGAGCGATCAGGTTCAGACCGGCTTGGGTCAGGGCTTTGGTTTGGTCATCGGTGATCTGCATTGGCATCCGTCGACGGTAGGGCCAGCGCCGCGCAGAGGAAAGGCCAAATGGCGCTTGACCTTCTTGCGCTGGAGGCCCGAAGAAGCGCGGCAAATGAAACCCGAAAGGCAGAGCATGGACAAGAACTTTGGAATGGTGGCGGTGGCTGCGGTGGTCGCGATTGGCGGATATATGTGGTGGCGTGCCGAAGAGGCCCCGGCCCCCACAGCAAGCGGCGCGGCGATGGCAGCCGTTACCCTGCCGGACAGCCTGAGCGAGCAGGCGCAGATCGGCGCGCGTGCATTTGAGGCGAAATGCTCGGCCTGTCACGGGGTCAATGCCGCCGGGCGCGAAGGCGCAGGCCCGCCGCTGATCCATAAAATCTATGAACCCAGCCACCACGGCGATGGCGCCTTTCTGGTCGCGGCAACCAATGGCGTACGCCAGCATCACTGGTCTTTCGGCAATATGCCCCCGGTGGAAGGGATCACCCAGGCCGAGGTTAAATCCATCGTGACCTATGTGCGCGAGGTGCAGCGTGCCAACGGCATCGACTAGCCGCGAAGGGTGCTAAATCGCGCTGTAACAATTCGTTAGGATTCGGAAAAGATCAGGAAAAAGTTGACCTCCACACCTAAGACAACGTCACTTGTGAGATCATAGAATCGCACAAGCGATCGAACCCGCCGGGGAGGGCGGGCATGGGAGGAAGACAATTTGGCCAAGCCGCTGACGCGTGCCGACGGACCTCAGTCCGTGCCGGCGCTGTTGCATCGCAACGCAAGTGAATTCGCAAACGCCCCCGCTTACCGGGAGAAGGAATACGGGATCTGGCAAAGCTGGACCTGGTCGCAAACCCGCGACGAGGTTGAGGCGCTAGCGCTCGGATTTTTGGAGCTGGGACTGGATGAGGGCGATTTCGTCGCTGTTATCGGGCGCAACCGACCATACCTCTATTGGGCGATGATGGCGGCGCAGATGGCTGGCGCCATCCCCGTCCCGCTTTACCAAGACGCCAACGCCGAAGAGATGGCCTATGTCATGGGCCACTGCGGCGCGCGCATCGCCGTGGTGGGCGATCAGGAGCAGGTCGACAAGATCATTGAAGTGCAGGCGCAGCTGCCTGACTTTGAGCGGATGGTCTATCTCGATCCGCGAGGCCTGCGTAAATACGACCACTCCAAGCTGGACCAATACAGCGCCGTGCAGGAACTGGGCCGGGCCAACCGCGAAAAGCACATCGCCGAGTTGGAGGCGCGTCAGGCCAAGCTGAATTACGACTCGACCGGCGTGATGCTTTACACCTCGGGCACCACAGGTAAGCCCAAGGGCGTGGTGTTGAGCAACCGCAACGTGATTGAGACGGCGAAATCTTCGTCAGAGTTCGACAATCTGCGTCGCACGGACGAGATCCTCGCCTATCTGCCGATGGCATGGGTTGGGGATTTCATCTTCTCCGTGGGCCAAGCGCTCTGGACCGGGTTCTGCACCAACTGCCCTGAAAGCGCCGACACCATGCATGTCGATCTGCGCGAGATCGGGCCGACCTATTACTTCGCTCCGCCGCGTGTGTTCGAGACGCAGCTGACCAGCGTTATGATCCGTATGGAAGACGCGAGCCGCTTCAAGAAATGGCTGTTCGATACCTTCATGGCCCATGCCCGCAAGGTTGGGCCTGCGATTTTGGACGGCAAGAAGGTGTCGTTCATGGACCGTGCGAAATATGCGCTTGGTGAGCTGATGATCTATGGCCCGCTGAAAAACACGCTCGGGTTCAGCCGCGTGCGTGTTGGCTATACGGCGGGCGAGGCGATCGGGCCGGAGATTTTCGACTTCTACCGTTCGCTCGGCATCAACCTCAAACAACTCTACGGCCAGACCGAGGCGACGGTGTTCATCACCGCCCAGCCCGATGGCGAGGTGCGCAGTGATACCGTGGGCGTGACCTGCCCCGGCGTGGAGTTGAAAATCGCGGACAATGGCGAAGTCTTCTACCGCTCGCCGGGTGTTTTTGTGGAATACTACAAGAACCCCGAAAGCACCGCAGACACCAAAGATGCCGAAGGCTGGGTCGCCACGGGCGATGCGGGCTTTATCGAAGAAGGCTCGGGCCACCTGCGCATCATCGACCGCGCCAAGGACGTGGGCCAGATGGCCGACGGGCGGCTCTTTGCGCCGAAATATGTGGAGAACAAGCTCAAGTTCTTCCCCAACATCCTTGAGGCCGTGGTTTTCGGCAACCAGCGCAACGAATGCACCGCCTTCATCAACATTGACCTGACGGCGGTGGGCAACTGGGCCGAGCGCAACAACATCGGCTACGCCTCTTACCAAGAACTGGCGCGGCATCCGCAGGTGATGGACACGATCCAAAGCCATGTGGAGGAGGTGAACCGCTCGGTCGCCGAGGATGAGATGCTTTCGGGCTGTCAGGTGCACCGTTTTGTCGTGCTGCACAAAGAGTTGGACGCCGACGATGGTGAACTCACACGCACCCGCAAAGTGCGCCGCAAGATCATCGAAGAGAAATACGCCGATATCATCACCGCGCTTTATGACGGCTCCAAACAGGTCAGCACCGAAACGGAAGTGACCTATGAGGACGGCCGCAAGGGCTCGATCAAGGCGACGCTCGAAATTCGCGACGCGGCGGTGCAGCCGACCAGCCACAAGATGGCAGCGGAATGAGCGCGGCCGGGGCCAGCGCCGGGCAGGCGGGAACTATGGAAAGGGACAGCGTGAAAGATCAGGCTGACAGCTATGTCACCGACGACGGCCGCACCATCGGCCCGACGGTGATGGAGATGAAGAACATCACCCTGCGCTTTGGCGGCGTGGAGGCGATCAAGGACATCTCATTCGACATCCGCGAGGGTGAAATCCGCGCGATTATTGGGCCGAACGGGGCGGGGAAGTCCTCGATGCTCAATGTAATCAGCGGCTTCTACGTCCCGCAGGAGGGTGAGGTTTGGTACAAAGGCGCGCAGCGCCCGCCCATGAAGCCGTTTCAGGTGGCGCAGCAGGGCATTGCCCGGACCTTTCAGAACATCGCTCTTTTCGAAGGCATGTCAGTGCTCGACAACGTGATGACGGGCCGTCTGACCCAGATGAAATCGGGCCTGCTGGCGCAGTCCCTGTGGAAGGGAAAAGCCGAGCGCGAAGAAGTGGAGAACCGCGAGATCGCCGAGAAGGTCATCGACTTTCTGGAGATTCANGCGATCCGNAAAACCCCGGTCGCGCGTCTGCCTTACGGTCTGAAAAAGCGNGTNGAACTGGCCCGCGCCTTGGCGGCTGAGCCNACGATCCTGCTGCTNGATGAGCCGATGGCNGGCATGAACGTCGANGANAAAGAGGACATGTCCCGCTTNATCCTCGATGTGAANGACGAATTCGGCACCACCATCGCGCTGATTGAGCATGACATGGGCGTGGTCATGGACCTTAGCGACCGCGTNGTNGTGATGGACTANGGNCGCAAGATCGGTGACGGCTCGCCCCATGACGTGCGCAACAATCAAGAGGTGATCGACGCCTATCTGGGGGTGGCCCATGACTGAGCGCCGCACCAACACCCGCAATGACACAGCCGTTCTGACTTTGGGGAGGGCCAATGATGCCTGAGCAACTGGCGTTTACAATTGAGGTTTTTCTCAACGGGCTGATGGCCGGGGTGCTTTATGCGCTCGTCGCGCTTGGCTTCGTGCTGATCTACAAGGCTTCGGGTATTTTCAATTATGCCCAAGGTGTTATGGCGCTTTTTGCCGCGCTGACACTGGTCGGGATCATGGACGGGCAGGTGCCCTTTAGCCATCTGATCAACGCGATCTTGGGCACCGAAGTGCATCACTTTGGTTGGCATGTGCCTGCCTTCCTTGCCATTGTGTTAACGATGATCGTGATGATCGTGCTGGCCTATTGCGTGCAGCGTTTCGTGTTCCGCTACCTTGTGGGGCAAGAGCCGATCATTCTGTTCATGGCGACCATCGGCCTGGCCTATTTCCTCGAAGGCGTGGGTGACCTGATGTGGGGATCCGAGATCAAGACGCTCGATGTCGGTCTGCCGCAGGGCATCAACGTCTGGATCGACGAATTCACCTTTGAGGCCACCGGCTACGGCTTCTTTATCGACAACCTCGATATCGTGGCCTCCATCGTCGCGGCGATCCTTGTGATCGGGCTGGTGATGTTCGCACAATACACCAAACAGGGCCGCGCCATGCGCGCCGTGGCGGATGACCACCAAGCCGCGCTGTCGGTGGGGGTTTCGCTCAACTTCATCTGGATCTTGGTCTGGTCGCTGGCGGGTTTTGTGGCGCTGGTGGCGGGCATCATGTGGGGCGCCAAGTCGGGCGTGCAGTTCTCGCTGTCGCTGATCGCGCTCAAGGCGCTGCCGGTGCTGATGCTGGGCGGCTTCACCTCGATCCCCGGCGCGATTGTCGGCGGGCTGATCATCGGTGTGGGTGAGAAGCTGTTCGAGTTCCTGATCGGTGCCCCCTTCCTTGGCGGCGCGACCGAGAACTGGTTCGCCTATATGCTGGCGCTCGTCTTCCTCGTCTTCCGCCCGCAGGGCCTGTTTGGGGAGAAGATCATTGANCGGGTTTGATACAGGCTACCCGGAAACTGTCCGGGGGACAGTTTCGCCTGCTCAAACGGCGGAGCCCCGGATTGATACAGACATGATGCGCCGCTGTGCATCCAACGACACAATGATCGCAGAAGGGAAATCAGTCTAATGTTCTATCGTGAAGCAGGCGATTTCAGCACGACATACGCCGAAGACCAGCAGACCTTTCCGATCAAGTTCGACCGCTACCGCTACTATGTGGTGCTCTTTGTCGCGATCTTTGTCATTCCCTTTATGGTCAATGACTACTGGGTAAACTCGCTGTTCCTGCCCTTCTTGATCTACGCCATCGCGGCGATCGGGCTGAACATCCTTGTCGGCTATTGCGGGCAGGTCAGCCTTGGCACCGGGGGCTTCATGGCGGTGGGCGCTTACGCCTCCTACAAACTGATGACGGCGATGCCAGATGTGAGCATGTTCATCCATATCCTGCTCGCCGGGTTGATCACCGCCGCCGTTGGGGCGCTCTTCGGCCTGCCAAGCCTGCGGATTAAGGGGTTCTACCTTGCTGTGGCGACGCTGGCGGCGCAGTTCTTCCTTGTGTGGCTGTTTAACCGGGTGCCGTGGTTCTACAACTACTCGGCCTCCGGCCAGATCAGCGCACCTGAGCGGGACACTTTTGGCATCCTGATCACCGGACCGAGCGCCGAAGCCTGGGCCACCTATATGTTCTGCCTGATCTTCACGGTCTTTTCGGCACTGGTGGCGCGCAACCTGACGCGCGGCTCGGTGGGACGTAAATGGATGGCGATCCGCGACATGGACATCGCGGCCGAGATCATCGGGGTGAACCCGCTGCGTGCGAAACTGACGGCCTTTGCGGTGAGTTCTTTCTTCATCGGCATCTCCGGCGCGCTGTTTTTCTCGATCTATCTCGGCGCGGTCGAAGTGGGCGAAGCCTTCGGCATCAACAAATCGTTCCTTGTGCTCTTCATGATCATCATCGGAGGATTGGGCAGCATCTTTGGCAGCTTTGCGGGGGCCGCGTTCCTTGTGTTGCTGCCGGTGCTATTGAAGATCGTCGGCGTCGACTGGCTGGGCTGGCCCACGGATATCGTGGCGCATCTTCAGCTGGTGATCGTCGGCGGGCTGATCGTGATCTTCCTGATCGCAGAGCCGCACGGGCTGGCACAGCTGTGGCGCGTGGCCAAGGAAAAACTGAGATTGTGGCCCTTCCCGCACTAAGGGACGGCCATGAAAAGCGAGGCCGGAGGGAGGAAACCCGGCCCAAACACCCAAGTCGGACAATCCAAGGGAGGAAACACCGATGAAATATAAACTGGGAACACTGGCCGTAGCTGGCCTGATGGCCGCAAGCCCCGTGATGGCGGACCTTGTCTTTCCATCGCTGAGCTATCGTACCGGGCCCTACGCGGCGGGCGGCATCCCCTTCGCCGACGGTTACGCCGATTACTTCACGTTGCTGAACGAGCGTGACGGCGGCATCGGTGGCGAAACCATCCGTGTGCCAGAGTGCGAGACCGCCTATAACACCGAAAAAGGCGTTGAGTGCTACGAGTCGACCAAGGGCGAAGGCGCGCTGGTGTATCAGCCGCTCTCGACCGGCATCACCTACCAGCTGATCCCCAAAGTCACCGCCGACGACATCCCGATGCTGACCTCCGGTCTGGGCCGCACCTCAGCCAAGAACGGCAACACTTTCAGCCACGTCTTTAACTTCCCGGCGAACTACTGGGATGGCGCGTCGGTTGCGATCAAGCACATCATGGAGCAGGAAGGCGGCAGCCTTGAGGGCAAGAAGATCGCGCTCGTGTACCACAACTCCGCCTATGGCAAGGAGCCGATCCGCACGCTGCAAGAGCTTAGCGAGAAGCATGGTTTCGAGCTGAAAGAAGTGCCCGTCGATCACCCCGGTCAGGAGCAGAAATCGCAGTGGCTGCAAATCCGCCGCGACAAGCCTGACTACGTGATCATGTATGGCTGGGGCGTGATGAACCAAGTCGCGGTTCAAGAAGCTGCCAACATCCGCTTCCCGATGGACAAATTCATCGGCATCTGGTGGTCCGGTTCGGAAAACGACGTTCTGGCGGCGGGTGCCAAAGCCGATGGCTATAAGGCACTTACCTTCCACAACGTGGGCTCCGACTATCCGCTTTATGACGATCTGCAGAAATACGTCGTCGATGCGGGCAAAGCTGCCGGCGCAGGCGATCAGGTTGGTTCGGTGCTTTATAACCGTGGCGTCTATGCCGCCATGCTGGTGTCTGAAGCGGCCCGTACGGCACAGGAAATCCACGGTGTGAGCGACATCTCCGGCGGCCAGATGCGCGACGGGATGGAGCAGCTTGAGATCACCGAAGAGAAGATGGCGGCGCTTGGCTTGCCGGACTTCGGGCCTGAGTTCTCGGTCTCCTGTGAAAATCACGGTGGTGAGGGCTTTGTCGCCGTGACCCAGTGGGATGCGGAAGCCAAGGAATGGAACCTCGTGTCGGACTTCATGCAGTCGGATCAAGACGTGATCCAGCCGCTGATCGATGCGGATAGCTCGGCCTATGCCGACGAAAACGCCATCGAAGGCAACTGCTAAGATACCGCTCCCGGCTGCCCTTCTGGGTGGCCGGGAACCTACCCAAGCGCCAAGAAAGGTCCTTCCCATGCTGGATGCCGCCAACACCAATGACGTCGCAGTCGACAACCTGCTTGAGGTCAACAATATCGAGGTGATCTACAACCACGTCATCCTCGTGCTGAAGGGCGTCAGCCTGAATGTGCCCAAGGGCGGCATCACCGCGCTGCTGGGCGGCAATGGCGCGGGCAAAACGACGACGCTCAAGGCGATCTCGGGGCTGCTGGCCTCGGAGCGAGGCGAGGTTACCAAAGGCTCTATCAAATACCGCGGCGGTCCGATCCAGCATCAGGATCCTGCCGAGACCGTGAAGAAAGGTGTCGTGCAGGTCATGGAAGGCCGTCACTGTTTTGAGCACCTCACCATCGAAGAAAACCTGCTGACCGGTGCCTATACCCGCACCGATGGCAATGCCGCGATCCAGCAGGACCTTGAGATGGTCTATAACTATTTCCCCCGCCTGAAAGAGCGCCGCCGCTCGCAGGCTGGCTATACCTCGGGCGGCGAGCAGCAGATGTGCGCCATTGGCCGCGCCCTGATGTCACGGCCTGAGACGATCCTTTTGGACGAGCCATCGATGGGCCTTGCGCCGCAACTGGTTGAGCAGATTTTCGAGATCGTGAAATCGGTGAACGAACAGGAGGGCGTGACCTTCTTGCTGGCCGAGCAGAACACCAACGTCGCGCTGCGCTTTGCGCATTACGGCTACATCCTCGAATCGGGGCGCGTGGTGATGGACGGTCCCGCCAAGGACCTACGTGAGAACCAAGACGTGAAGGAATTCTACCTCGGCATGTCCGACGAGGGCCGCAAAAGCTTTCGCGACGTGCGCAGCTACCGCCGCCGCAAACGCTGGCTGAGTTAAGCCGGTACCCGACCGGACCAGAAAGACCCAAGACAAGACCAGAGCGGGCCTGTGCCCTCTCCAGTGATGCCATAGCAGGAAAGTGACAGGGATGCTGACCAAGCCCCATTTCGACGATCTGGAAACCCGCAGCGCCGATCAACGGGCGGCGGATCTGGCCAAGGCGCTGCCGCAGCAGATCGCCCGTGCACAGGGTTTGCCGGGCTATGGCGACACGCTCAAAGGAGTGGACGCATCACAGATCACCTCAGCCGCTGCGCTGGCCGATCTGCCGGTGCTGCGCAAATCTGAGCTTGGCAAGGCGCAGGCGGGGCAGCCGCCCTTCGGCGGGTTCACGACCAAGCCGGTGACGGAGTTCAGCCATGTCTTCCAGTCGCCCGGCCCGATTTACGAGCCCTCCAGCAACGATCCTGACTGGTGGCGGATGGGGCGCTTCCTGCATGCCGCGGGCATCGGCGCGGGCGATGTGGTGCACAACTGCTTTGGCTACCACCTGACCCCTGCCGGCATGATCTTCGAATCCGGGGCGCGCGCGGTCGGGGCGACCGTCTTGCCCGCAGGCACTGGCCAGACCGAGCTACAGGTCACCGCCGCCCGTGATGTGGGCTCAACCGCCTATGCGGGCACGCCGGATTATCTCAAGGTGATCTTGGAAAAGGCCGATGCCATGGGGGTTGAGCTGAAAATCACCAAGGCGGCAGTCGGCGGCGGCGCGCTTTTCCCCAGCCTGCGGGCCTTCTATCAAGAGCGCGGTATCACCTGTTTGCAATCCTATGCCACCGCCGATCTGGGCAATATCGCCTATGAAAGCCCGGCGATGGAGGGGCTGATCGTCGACGAGCAGGTCATCGTCGAGATCGTCACTCCCGGCACCGGAATCCCGGTCGCGCCCGGTGAGGTCGGTGAGGTGGTGGTCACCACGCTGAACCCCGATTACCCGCTCATTCGCTTCGCCACTGGCGACCTTAGTGCCGTTTTGGAGGGCGAAAGCCCCTGTGGACGGACCAACATGCGGATCAAGGGCTGGATGGGCCGCGCCGATCAGACCACCAAGATCAAGGGCATGTTCGTCCGGCCCGAGCAGGTGGCGGCACTGGTTGCCCAACACGAGGAGATCGAAAAGGCCCGCGTCATCGCCAGCCGGGAAGGCGAGGCCGATGTGATGACCGTGCAGATCGAAACCGCCGGAGTGGACAAGGACGCTTATGCCCGATCCGTGGCCGATCTACTCAAGCTCAAGGGCCGGGTCGAGCTGGTTGCCCCCGGCAGCCTGCCGCGCGACGGGTTGGTGATCGAAGATACTCGCAGCTACGATTGAGGCGCGGCGTCGCGCCCTCTGGCATTTCCGAGTGAAATCGTCGAAATAGGGCGCATGACGCTGAACACCGCCTCCTCTGAGACGCCCCATCTGCGCCGCGCCCGCGACGGGCTGCGCGCGCTGTCGGCTGTCGCCCTGACCGTCGCCACCATCTGTGCGCTGCCGATGCTGGCGGTCCTGATCGCCGCGCTGAGTGGCGGGACGGAGACGGTGCAGCATCTGATCGACACGGTGCTGGGCCGCTACACGGTGACGACGTTGCTGCTGGTGCTGCTGGTATCTCTCGGCACCTTTGCCATCGGTGTGGGGGCGGCATGGCTGGTGACGATGACACGTTTCCCCGGCGCCAAGCTGTTGGAGATTGCACTGGTGTTGCCGCTGGCCTTCCCGGCCTATGTGCTGGCCTACGCCTATACCCATGTGCTCGACCATCCCGGCATTGTGCAGACCATGCTGCGCGACGTGACGGGCTGGGGCCCGCGTGACTACTGGTTCCCCGAGATCCGCTCGCTTGGCGGGGCGGCGGCGATGCTGGTGTTGGTGCTTTATCCTTACGTCTACCTGCTGGCTCGCGCCGCTTTTCTGCAGCAAAGCGGTACGACATTCCTGGCCGCCCGCGCGCTCGGCTCCAGCGCTTGGGCCGCGTTTTTCAAGGTCAGCTTGCCGCTGGCGCGGCCCGCCATTGCGGGCGGCGTGTTGCTGGCGGTGATGGAGACCATCGCCGATTTCGGCACCGTGGCCTATTTCGGCGTCCAGACCTTTGCCACCGGCATCTACACCAGCTGGTTCTCCATGTTCGACCGGGCCGCCGCCGCGCAACTGGCGCTTTGCCTGCTGAGTTTCGCGCTGTTGCTGGCGATGCTGGAGCGGGCGCAGCGCGGCAAGGCCAAGTATCACGACCCCGCGCGCCGGACCCAATCCGCACCGCCAGCCGAGCTGAAAGGCTGGCAGGCCGCAGCGGCGATCGTGCTTTGTGGTGTGCCGGTGCTCTTTGGCGCGGTGCTGCCGGTGGTCATCCTCGTGACCATGGGGCTTGATAGCGAGCAGAGCCTTTTCAGCCCGCGCTACCTCGGTTTCATGCGCAACTCGGTAACGCTNGCNGGGGTCGCGGCTGNGCTGACGGTGCTGGCGGCGATCAGTGTGGGGTTTTACCGGCGGCTGCGCCCGGGCCGGGTCTCGCAGGGGGCGGCTTATGTCGCGCGGTTGGGCTATGCGGTGCCGGGCGGGGTGATCGCCGTGGGGCTGCTGGTGCCCTTCGCGGCCTTCGACAACACGCTCGACGCTTGGATGCGCGAGACCTTTGATGTTTCCACCGGGCTTTTGATTACCGGTTCAATTTGGCTCTTGGTGCTGGCCTATCTGGTGCGCTTCCTCGCTGCGGCGCTTGGGGCCTATGAGGGCGGGCAGTCGATGGTGCATGCGAATATGGACGCCGCCGCGCGGTCACTGGGGCAGACGCCCTTGGGGACGCTGCGCCGGGTGCATCTGCCGATCCTTGCGCCGAGCCTGCTGACCGCGCTGCTGATCGTCTTTGTCGACGTGATGAAGGAACTGCCCGCGACGCTGATCATGCGGCCTTTCAACTATGACACGCTGGCGGTGCAGGCCTACCGGCTGGCGAGTGATGAACGCTTGAACGGAGCGGCGGTGCCGAGCTTGGTGATCGTGGCGATGGGGCTGCTGCCGGTGATCTTGATCTGTCGGCAGGTGGGGCGTCAGCGGTAAGCCACAAGGGCTAGCGCCTGCTCGTGGGGTGGCGATCCTGACGTGCCTTGGTGCCACTTTAGGGTGCAATCTTGGTGTGTGTTCGCTAGGGCTTGCCCTGCCTCACCAAATCGCCTCCCCGCCGGGACGGGCAGGCGATGGCCCGGCGCCTGCAGCTTGATTCCGGGCCGGGGCGCGATGAGGGGGAGGGTGATGCCCGGGGTGCCCCCGGGCGGGCGCTTGCGGGAAGCGCCGCGCATAAAAAAAGGCGGGCCCGAAAGCCCGCCTTCTGCATTACTCGCTAGGTTGAATTATTCCCAGCCGACCGAGTTGAAGATCTTCTGCGCGGTGCCGATGTTCTCGGCCACGTCCGACAGGTTCACCTCGTCGGCTTTGAACTCACCCAACTGCTTGACGCTGTCGGCCAGTTCTACGCCTTCCACGGTGGGGAATTCATCGTTGCCCGCCGAGAAATAGACCTGCGCCTGATCGGAGGCGAGATACTCAAGGAATTTCACCGCGTTCTCACGGTTCGGGGCGTTCTTGGCCACGCCGCCGCCCGAGAGGTTCATATGCGCGCCGTTGCCTTCTTGGTCCGGCCAGATCAGGCCGATCTTGCCGATATCGGCGCTCACGCCGTCGACATCAGTGCGGATCGCGCGCGCGAAGTAATAGCTGTTGGAGACCGCGATGTCGCACTCACCCGAAACGATGCCGCGCAGCTGGTCGGTGTCACCGCCTTGGGGTGCGCGCGCCATGTTGTCGACCACGCCCTGCGCCCAGTCGGTCGCGGCTTCTTCGCCCTCATGGGTCACGATGGAGGCCAGCAGTGTCTGGTTATAGGTGTTGGTCGAGGACCGGATGCAGACCTGACCTTTGTAGGCCGGATCGGCAAGATCCATGTAGGTCGCTGGCGGATTGTCCATCGTCTCTTTGTTGTAGAAGATGATCCGCGCGCGCTGCGACAGGCCGAACCACTGGTTGTCGTCGTCCTGCAGGTTGCCGGGAATGCGCTCTTCGAGCGTGTCGCTCTCGACCGCTTGCAGCAGGTCCATGTCCTTGGCGCGCTTGAGGCGGCTGGTGTCCACGGTCAGCAGGACGTCGGCGGGGGAGTTCGCGCCTTCGGCTTCCATACGGGCCAGCAGTTCGTCGGCTTTGCCTTCGATGCGGTTGATGGTGATGCCGGTCGCTTCGGTAAAGTCGGAGTAGAGCCGCTCGTCAGTGTCGTAGTGACGCGAAGAGTAGAGATTCAACTCGCCATCGGCCAGCGCAGGAAGGGCCAGCGCCATCAGCGCAGCGGCGGCAGTCGATGTTTTGCAGAAGGTCATATCAGGGTCCTGTTCCATTTGGGATAACTTGACTGAAATAGTAAGAAACAGGTTTTATCCGGCCCTGCAACCAATTCCGATAAATTTGGTCGGAAAGCCCCCGGCCGCACGAGGCCGAGGGCTATGCGGTCAGTCCTTGCCGCCGATCTTGTCTTGGGTCTTGGTGTCGAAATCGCTGGCGTCGTGCCGCTCATGCAGTTGCATCGACAGGTCATCGCCGAAGGCGCGGTTGACCATACGGCCCCGGGTCACGGCAGGGCGTGCGTCAATCGCTTCGGCCCAACGCATCACGTTTTTGTAAGACGTCACGTCAAGGAACTCAGCCGCCGAGTAGAGCCGCCCGAGCACCAATTGACCATACCAGCTCCAGATCGCCATATCGGCGATGGAGTATTCATCGGCGAAATACTCATGCTCGGCCAAATGCTTGTCCATTACATCAAGCTGACGCTTGGTTTCCATCGCGAAACGGTTGATGGGGTATTCGAACTTCTCTGGGGCGTAGGCGTAGAAATGGCCGAAGCCGCCGCCAAGGTAGGGCGCGCTGCCCATCTGCCAGAAGAGCCACGACAGCGCCTCGGTCCGACGGGTGGGGTCTTGNGGCAGGAAGGCGCCAAACTTCTCAGCGAGANAGAGCAGGATCGCGCCCGATTCGAANACCCGCTGGGGCGCATCGCCAGAGCGGTCCATCAGCGCGGGAATTTTAGAGTTGGGGTTCACCTCGACAAAGCCCGAACCGAACTGATCGCCCTCGGAAATATCAACCAGCCAAGCGTCGTATTCAGCCGCCTTATGGCCCGCCTCTAGCAGTTCTTCGAACATCACCGTGACTTTGACGCCATTGGGTGTGGCAAGGGAATAAAGTTGGAAGGGATGGTCGCCGACGGGCAGGTCCTTGTCATGGGTCGCACCGGCGATGGGCCGGTTGGTGCTGGCGAATTTGCCGCCGCTTTCTGATTCCCATTTCCAAACCTTTGGCGGCGTATATTCGGGCGTGTCCGACATGATGGTCTTCCTTGTTATTCAAGTCTGCTTTGAAGGTGGGGTTTTGCGCCGGGGTTGCAAGCAGATAGGCGCAACGAAAAAAGCCGCCCCCGAAGGAGCGGCCTTTAAACCGAATAGCTGCGAAGCTCAGCCCTGACGGGCTTTGAACCGGCGCTGCGTCTTGTTGATGACGTAAACGCGGCCTTTGCGACGCACAACACGGCAATCGCGATGCCGATTCTTGAGCGAGCGGAGCGAATTGCGAACCTTCATGGTCGTCTCCTCATGTCGTGGCGCGGGCCAGCGCCTGGGTTGCGGGCAACCTGCCATAGACAGGTCGATGAATAATGGTGGGCGATACTGGGATCGAACCAGTGACCCCTTCGATGTCAACGAAGTGCTCTACCGCTGAGCTAATCACCCACTTTTAAGCGTTTCCATACCGGCCCCAAAACTAAATGGGGCGCGAAATTTCGCGCCGTTGGGGTGCTATAAAAGGAGTCGGCGACGGGATCAAGGGCTTTTGGAGCGGAATAAACACGCTATGTTCGACTTAGAAGGAATTATTATGCCGATGACCGCCTACGAAGTACTGCATCCCGACCGAAACCGCTCTTGCGTGGTCTTTGCCTCGCCCCATTCGGGTCGGGATTATGCGGCGTCTTTCCTGCGGCGGTCGGTTTTGGATGAACATGCGATCCGCTCGTCCGAGGATGCTTTTGTCGATCTGTTGTTCGATTGCGCGCCGCTGCATGGGGCCTCTTTCATCAAAGCTGGTGCGCCGCGGGCCTATATCGACCTCAACCGCGCGCCAGAGGAATTGGACCCATCGGTCATCGAAGGGATCCCGCGGCAGGGGCATAACCCGCGCGTGGCCTCGGGGCTGGGGGTGATTCCCCGCGTGGTGGCCAATGGTCGGGCGATCTATCGCGGCAAGCTCTCGCAAGAAGAGGCGCAGCTGCGGATCGACAGCTACTGGCGGCCCTATCACGCGAAACTGCAAGAGTTGCTAAGCGGGGCGCATCGCCGACACGGGCAGGCCGTGTTGGTCGACTGCCACTCCATGCCGCATGAGGCGATGGACGGCGTTGCGCGCGGCGGGATGCGGCGGCCCGATGTCGTGTTGGGCGACCGCTTTGGCGCGGCGGCGGGGGGCGAGGTGGTCGACCGGATCGAAGCCGCCTTTGTCGAGGCGGGGTTCGTGGTGACGCGCAATTCGCCCTTTGCCGGGGCCTATATTACCCAAGCCTATGGCCGTCCCTCGCGCGGGCAGCATGCCGTGCAGGTCGAGATCGACCGGGCGCTCTATATGAACGAGCGGTTGATTCGGCCCAACGGTGCTTTCGAGGCGGTGCAGGCGGCGCTGCAGCGTGTGGTGGCCGAAGTGGCGCAGATCGGGCAGCAGCGGCTTCCCCTCGCTGCGGAGTAGGTCAGCGCAGGGCGCGGCCTTTCACGATTGCTTTCTCGCCGAAGCGGCTGCGGATGCTGTCGGCTGCGCGTTCGGCGCGGCTGCGCTGTGCGGCGCTGGGGTCAAGTAGATCGCCGGCCATATCCGCCCCCTCTGCGCCCGAGAGATCCGATAGCCCCACGCCGATCAGCCGATAGGCGCTATTGTGGTCGACCTGATCGAACAGGGCGCGGGCGGTGCGATAAATGCGGTCGGCCAATTGCGTCGGATCGTGCAGCGACAGGCGGCGTGATAGCAAAGAGTGATCGGCGCGTTTCAGTTTAAGCGTCACCACCCGGCCTGCCATCTCTTTCGCCTTGGCGCGGTCCGCCACCTTTTCCGCCAAACGCCAGATATGGCCGTCCAGAATCTCCGCATCGCCCGTATCGTCAGAGAATGTCGTCTCGTTGCTGATCGACTTCACCGGACGGTGCCGCGACACGCGCCGTTTGTCTTGGCCGCGCGCGAGATGCCAGAGCCGGTCGCCCATGCTGCCAAAGCGGGCGATGAGATCGGTCTGGTCCCACCGCAACAGATCGGAAAAACTGCGGATGCCGGCCTTTTCCAGCGCGGTCTGCGTGGCGGCCCCGACGCCCCAGATCATGCCCACCGGTTTGTCGCGCAAAAACGCCGCCGTTTCGCCGGCGCCGATGACAGAGAACCCATGCGGCTTGTCGAGGTCCGAGGCGACCTTGGCCAGAAACTTGTTATGGCTCAGCCCGATAGAACCTGTCAGCCCTAGTTCCACCTTCATCCGCCGCACCAAACGCGCCAGCATCACCGCCGGGGGCTGACCGTGCAGCCGCGCGGTGCCGGTCATATCGAGAAATGCTTCGTCCAGCGACAAGGGCTCAATCGCCGGGGTCATCTCTTCCATCATCGCGCGAATCGCGCGGGAGGCTTCGACATAGACCTCCATGCGTGGCTTGATGATCACCGCCTCGGGGCACAGCTTGAGCGCCTGAAACATCGGCATGGCCGAGCGCACGCCGCGGATCCGCGCAACATAGCAGGCGGTCGACACGACCCCGCGCCGCCCGCCGCCGATGATGACGGGTTTGCCAGCCAGTTCGGGATTGTCGCGTTTTTCCACCGAGGCATAGAAGGCATCGCAATCCATATGGGCGATTGACAGGTCGAAGAGTTCCGGGTGGGACAGCACACGCGGGCTGCCACAGCGCGGACAGCGCCGCGCCGGAACGATTTCAGAAAGACAGTCGCGACAGAGGGTAGCCATGAGTACACCGGGAGGGCAGGGTTCGGGCGACGATTCTAACCAGATCGCGAGGGATTTAACATGGGCTTTGATGGCGCAAAGCTGGCGCTTTACCTTGGAGAGAAGCTGGCCGTGATCCTGCGCGATGACACGCCGGGCCTGCCCTTTGCGGATCATTGGGATCTGCCCGGTGGGGGCCGCGAGGGGGAAGAGACCCCGCTGGGCTGCGCGCTGCGCGAATGCCGCGAAGAGTTGGGGATCGTGGTGCCCGAAGACGCGGTGATCTGGCAAGGCAGCTTTGATGAGGCGGGGCGGATCAAATGGTTCTTCGTTGCACGCTTGCCCGCCGAGACAGAGGCCGAGATCGTCTTTGGCGACGAGGGGCAGCGCTGGCGTTTAATGACGCAGGATGAGTTTCTGACCCATCCCCGCGCGGTGCCCGCATTTCAGGACCGCTTGCGGGTCTATCTGGCGCAAAGCGCGACAGAAAAAGACCAGCACTAGAGGGGGAAATAAAGGCCCCCCGCCTGCGTGAGCGGGGGGAGGTGACGAACATCAGGAAGAACCAGTTCGTCGGGGAGTATCACCTGAGTTCAACATAACATGTTACGCGGTTTTCGCCTAGCATTGATGGCCGCCCCCGCGGCGCATCCCGGCGCGCTGTGGTCGATTTGCTACAGGGCGGAGGGAGGCTCTTGTTAACGTTCAGAAATTTCCTGAAGCACGGCGCGGGCAGCGGCAGCGGGATCTTCGGCCTGCCAGATCGGGCGGCCCACCACGATGTGATCGGCGCCATCCGCGATGGCCTGACCGGGGGTGGCGACCCGTTTCTGATCGCCCAATGCGGCACCTTGGGGGCGCACGCCCGGCGTGACGATAAGTTTGCCGTTCGCTTCGGGGAGGGCGCGGATCGCGGCGGCCTCTTGAGGAGAGGCGATGACGCCATCTGCGCCTGCGTCCAACGCGCGGCCCGCACGGGTCAGCACCAGATCGCCCAGATCGCCCGGTTGGATCAGCGCGGCGTCAAGGTCGGCGCGGTCAAGCGAGGTGAGGATCGTGACGGCGAGGATCTTCATGTCGGTGCCGGCGGCCCCTTGCTTGGCCGCCGCCACCACATGCGGGTCGCCGTGGACGGTCAGGAAATCCAGATCGAACTGGGCCAGCCCGCGCACCGCCGCCTCTACGGTGGCACCGATGTCGAAAAGCTTCATATCAAGGAAGATGCGCTTGCCATGTTCCTGTTTCAGTTCATTGGCCAAGGCCAAGGCCAAGCCGCCGCCCGTCAGCATGCCAAGGCCGATTTTGTAAAAGCCCACGGCATCGCCGAGCTTTTCGGCCAGTTCCAGCCCCGCGACCGCATGGGGAACATCAAGGGCGACAATCAGACGGTCATCAGACATGCGAGGGCTCCTGCCAATTTTCAAACGGCTTTGACCTACGCCGCGGCGCGGGGCAAGTCCATCATTCATGAGGGTAGCAGGCAAAAAAAAGGCCCGAACACCGCATCGCGGGTCCGGGCCAAGTGTTCAGAGACTTAGCAGGCAGGCACTGGTCTCTGGTATGCGGATCGCCAACTCGGGACAGATGAGGTGGCGGCAGGTCCGCGGGCAGCCGCGCGGCAGGCAGGAGCCGCGCGGAAGGGGGTTAGGCTGCGTCGCGGCCGGGGAGGTCCATGACCTCTTCCAACCAACGCAGCGGATCGAAGCTGCGGCGTCCGGCCCGCTGAGCGGGGACGTGGCGCAGGACTTCGGAACTCAAACCACGCTTCTTTGCGTGGCGGCGGAGCGCTTGACGGGACAGGCCGTCAGCAGCATCGCGGTATGACATGGTGATCGGGGCATCGATGGCACAAGCGTAGCGGCGCAGCTGCTCCCCGTCTTGGACGGTCACCAGCGCTTCGAAACACTGAGTGGCCGCATTGTAGGTGACATCTGTCAACTGGATAGGGCGCGTCTGCATCGTTTCACCTCTTGTGTTCTTCTGAACCTTGGCAGGCTTTGTCGTCCTGCTATCGTCTGCGGAATAAACGCGAGAGGCAGCCAAATGGTTTCATTATGGTTACAGTTTCTGTGGATAAAGGTTAACAATGTATTTATATCAATGGCATAGTATGGTATTTTTTGACGCAAAGTTGCCGTATTTTCGCCTTATTGGCTGAATTCTTCCTATTGGCAGCTTCTTTCAGGGCTGTATTTTGCGCCCATACGGTCTTGAACCCGCAGCACCGCTTCCCAAATTGATACCGAGGCTCAGACCGCTGCGTGCCACATATCGGGCGCAGCATTTTGGAGCGCTTGTAGAAAAGGAGAGACCCATGGACTTGAGCAAGTTCACGGAAAGATCGCGCGGCTTTATTCAGGCGGCGCAAACCATTGCGACACGGGAAAGCCATCAGCGGCTGTCCCCTGAACATGTACTCAAAGCACTGCTGGACGACGACCAAGGGCTGGCGCGCAACCTGATCGCGGCCTCGGGCGGCGATGGTGCGCGCGTGATGCAGGCGCTTGACCTCGCGCTTGGCAAAATCCCGAAAGTCACCGGCGATGCGGGGCAGGTCTATTTGGACGGCACCACCGCCAAAGTATTGGCCGAGGCCGAAACCATGGCCAAGAAAGCGGGCGATAGTTTCGTTACTGTCGAACGCATTCTGACCGCGCTTTGCATGGTGAAGTCTGGCGCGAAGACGGCGTTGGAAGCGGGCAAAGTAACGGCCCAAGCCCTGAACACCGCGATCAATGATGTGCGCAAGGGACGCAAGGCCGACAGCGCCACCGCCGAAGACAGCTATGAGGCTTTGGAGAAATACAGCCTCGACCTGACCGCGCGGGCCGAAGAGGGCAAGATTGACCCTATCATTGGCCGGGATGAGGAAATCCGCCGCGCGATGCAGGTGCTGAGCCGCCGGACCAAGAACAACCCGGTGCTGATCGGTGAGCCGGGTGTGGGGAAGACCGCTATTGCCGAAGGCTTGGCGCTGCGGATCGTACATGGTGACGTGCCTGAATCGCTGCGCAACAAACGCCTGCTCGCGCTCGACATGGGCGCGCTGATCGCCGGGGCGAAATACCGTGGCGAGTTCGAGGAGCGGCTGAAGGCGGTTCTGACCGAGGTGACCGAAGCCGCGGGCGAGGTGATCTTGTTCATCGACGAGATGCATACGCTGGTCGGTGCCGGTAAGGCCGACGGCGCGATGGATGCGTCGAACCTGCTGAAACCTGCACTGGCGCGGGGTGAGTTGCACTGTGTGGGTGCCACCACGCTCGAAGAATACCGCAAATATGTCGAAAAAGACGCAGCACTTGCGCGGCGGTTCCAGCCAGTAATCGTGCAGGAGCCGACGGTGGAGGACACCGTTTCGATCCTGCGTGGCATCAAAGAGAAGTATGAGTTGCACCACGGCGTGCGCATTTCCGACACTGCACTGGTCGCGGCGGCGACGCTGAGCCATCGCTACATCACCGACCGTTTCCTGCCCGACAAGGCGATCGACCTGATGGACGAGGCCGCGAGCCGTCTGCGGATGGAAGTCGACAGCAAGCCTGAAGAGCTGGACGCGCTGGACCGTCAGATCCTGCAACTTCAGATCGAGGCCGAAGCGCTGAAGAAAGAAGACGATACCGCGTCCAAGGATCGCCTGGAGGCTTTGCAGAAAGACCTGAGCGATCTGCAAGACCGCAGCGCCGAGATGACAGCGCAGTGGCAGGCCGAGCGGGACAAGCTGGCCGGTGCGCGCGACATCAAGGAAAAGCTGGACCATGCGCGGGCGGACCTCGACATTGCCAAACGCGAAGGCAACCTCGCGCGCGCGGGCGAGCTATCTTATGGCGTGATCCCGCAGTTGGAGCGCGACCTTGAGGCCGCCGAGGGCCGCGAAGACGACATGATGGTCGAAGAGGCCGTGCGCCCGGATCAGATTGCCAGCGTCGTCGAGCGTTGGACCGGTATCCCCGCGGGCAAGATGCTCGAAGGGGAGCGGGACAAGTTGTTGCGGATGGAAGAGCAGTTGCATGATCGGGTGATCGGTCAGAGCGCGGCTGTCAAAGCGGTCGCAAATGCCGTGCGCCGCGCGCGGGCGGGGCTGAACGACGAAAACCGCCCGCTTGGCAGTTTCCTCTTCCTCGGGCCGACTGGCGTGGGTAAGACCGAATTGACCAAGGCCGTGGCCGAGTTTCTCTTTGACGACGACAATGCGATGGTCCGCATCGACATGTCCGAGTTCATGGAGAAGCATTCGGTGGCGCGTCTGATCGGTGCCCCTCCGGGCTATGTCGGCTATGACGAGGGCGGTGTGCTGACCGAAGCGGTGCGGCGGCGTCCTTATCAGGTCGTGCTCTTTGACGAGGTCGAAAAGGCGCATCCGGATGTCTTCAACGTGCTGTTGCAGGTGCTCGACGATGGTGTGCTGACCGATGGTCAGGGCCGCACGGTCGACTTCAAGCAGACGCTAATCATCCTGACCTCAAACCTCGGGGCGCAGGCGCTGAGCCAACTGCCCGAGGGGGGTGACATGGCCGGGGCCAAGCGCGACGTGATGGACGCGGTCCGGGCGCATTTCCGGCCTGAGTTCCTGAACCGTCTGGACGAGACGATCATCTTTGACCGTCTGGGCCGTGCGGATATGGACGGGATCGTCGATATCCAGATGGCACGCCTGCTCAAGCGGCTTGCGGGGCGGAAGATCACGCTTGATCTGGATGACGCCGCGCGCAAGTGGTTGGCTGACGAAGGCTATGATCCGGTCTTTGGGGCGCGGCCCCTCAAGCGGGTGATCCAGCGCACCGTGCAGGATCCGCTGGCCGAGATGCTGCTGGCCGGAGACGTGAAAGACGGCGATACCGTCACCGTCCGTGCCGGGGCCGATGGGCTGATCATTGGCGATCAGGTGGCCGCGTCGAACCGGCCCAAACCGGATGATGCCACGGTGCATTAAACGCCCAAGACGTTAAGAAAGGCCGGGGTTTTCCCGGCCTTTTTGCTTGGACTAAAACCCGCGAAAGGCGCCCATTATTCGCCAATCGCTTCCTTCACGATGGTATCTAGCAGGGTTTGCACCTCTTGCATCGCGCCCTCAGGGAAGGCGCGGTAGCCGACGGTCACCTCGTCGCTCTCTGGCAGTTGCATCACGAAAATGTCGTAGGGGCAAAAGCCGATGTTCATCACATCCGCTTCCATCACCTTGCGCGACAGCGCCGCCGAGCAAAAGCTGAACACCTCCGCCGCCTCAAACAGCACTACGTCAGAGCCGACATCCGCGCGGGTGCGGTCCAGCATCTCACCCACATGGCTGACGTTTTCGGGGATCAGCCCTTGGTTCAGGATCGCATTCTCTACCCCAAAGGTCACATCGCCGAAGCTTTGGTCGGTGGTATAGGTGACCATCTCATCCGCCTGCGCGGCGCTGGCCAGCATCAGACCGGCGGCAAAAAGGAAACGGATCATGGCGGCACTCCTTTAATAACGGCGCCTGACATTCCGGTGTGCTGGCTGAAATCCGGGCGAAAGGATTTGGTGCCACTCACGGCGGGCGCTAACTTCTATTGAGTATAGTAGGGAGTGCTGAAATGGCCAATCGCTGGATCAATCGACTGACAGACCGAGACGTGACTGACGAGGCGCAGTACNTNAACCGGCGTCAGATCATGGGNGGCGCNATGGCGGGGCTTGGTCTTGCCAGCTTGGGGCAGGGGGCNATGGCCCAAGAGGNGCTGACCCCGAATGACTATGAGGACATCACCCAATACAACAATTACTACGAATTCGGCACCGGCAAGGGTGACCCCGCGAAATACGCAGGGAGCCTGACGACCAAGCCGTGGACAGTGGCCATCGAAGGGATGGTCGACAAGCCAGGCGATTACGCTTTTGAGGACATCATGAAGGCCATGACCGTCGAAGAGCGCATCTACCGCCTGCGCTGCGTCGAAGCTTGGTCGATGGTGGTGCCGTGGAACGGGTTCGAGTTGGCCGATCTGCTGAATATGGCCGGGGTGCAATCCGGTGCGAAATACGTCGCGTTCGAGACCGCCTACCGGCCTGAGGAAATGCCCGGCGTCCGCTTCCCCGTGCTCGACTGGCCCTATGTCGAAGGGCTGCGTCTGGATGAAGCGATGCACCCGCTGACAATCATGGCCACCGGCATCTATGGTAAAGACATCCCGAACCAGAACGGCGCGCCGCTGCGTTTGGTGGTGCCGTGGAAATATGGCTACAAGTCGATCAAATCCGTCGTGCGGATCACCCTGACAGACAAACAGCCGCCCACCAGCTGGAACAANGCCGCGCCGCGGGAATANGGNTTCTACAGTAACGTNAACCCCGANGTGAGCCATCCGCGTTGGTCGCAGGCCGATGAGCGCCCCATCGGTGGCGGGCTGTTTGCGCGGCGTCAGCCGACGTTGATGTTCAACGGCTACGAAGAAGAGGTGGCAGGGCTCTACGAGGGCATGGACCTGACCGCGAACTTCTGATGCGCGACACACTATATATGCACAGAGTTTTTGACCGCCTCGGCGGAAGCGCGTTGCCCGGGGTGACCGGGTGATGGCGGGGGCGATTGACACTCTGAACAGTCTCGCCCGGCGCGTTCCGATCTGGTCCGTCTATCTGCTGCTGGCCCTGCCGATCCCGTGGTTCTTCTATCAGGGGCTCAACGGTGGGCTGGGTCGTGATCCGGTGAAAGGGCTGGAGCATCTCTATGGCCTATGGGCGCTGCGCCTTTTGATTGCTGGGCTGATTGTCACCCCCCTACGCCGGACAGTTGGGCTGAACTTACTGCGCTTTCGCCGGGCCATTGGTGTTATGACCTTTGTCTATGCGCTTGCGCATCTCACCGTCTGGGCCGTGTTGGATGTGCAGACGCTCTCGCGAGTCTGGGCGGATATTCTAAAGCGGCCCTATATCACCATTGGTATGGCGGGGTTTCTTTGTCTGATCCCCTTGGCGGCCACCTCCAACAACTGGTCCCTGCGCAAGCTTGGCGCCCGCTGGCGCAAACTCCACCGTCTTACCTATGTCGCGGCGCTGCTGGCGGCGCTTCATTTTCTGTGGCTGGCAAAGGGTCTTCAATTGGAACCGCTGATCTACGCCGGAGTGATCTTGGCGCTCTTGATCTACCGCCTTCCCTTCAAGCGCATCCGGCAGAGGCTTTCGCAGGGCGGGGTGAATCGGATTCGCAGTTAAGAGCCGTGATTCACACCCCTGAATCGCGCCTATGGGCTCTATGGCCTGTGGATAACTGGTGGCGTTAACATAATGGGGCTGCGCAAGTGGGGATTGGGCAGGATTTCGCAAATGATATAAGGTGTTAACTCACTGTTCTAATTGGGCTTTGAAGTCCTTTCACAAAAACTCCACAAAACCTCAAAAAATGGCTTGCGGGTTTCTGTCACTCGCCTTAGAACCCCCTCTACCGGCGGCGCAGAGATGCAGCGGCGGGGCGCCAGACG
>FUFK010038353.1_pt1 | contig 58926 bp, 56 predicted proteins | sample 1021851 | NCBI WGS metagenome assembly FUFK01 (sample SAMEA51879418, study PRJEB19060) | metagenome
CAAATAACCCTGGATGATTCAAATCTCAGGGGATTTTTTTCGGCAGGGGCGGCGGGAGTGGCGGTTCCGTTTCAAAAAAAACGTTGGGGTGTTTCTTGTTTCGTTTGGGGTGGGGGGTGTTCGTGGGTTGTGTGTTGTTTGTTTGCGTCGCGGTGTGGTGATTGTTGGTTTGTTGTGCGTGTGGGTTCGCATGGCTACGGTTCGTGGTGCGGAGCCCGCCACCCACCGCCTCGGAGTGGTGGGCACTTTTCTGTCTTGGGTTCGCTGGGCCTCCACGGTGAGGATGTTGCCGCCGTTCGTAGGCCCCGTGGGCTACCCAGGGTGAGGGCCGATGTGGTTCCACCGTTGTCGTTCATGCCGGTTGGCGCCCTGGTTGCCCTACTACAGGAGGGTTTGCGTGGTCGGGCTGACAGGATTTGAACCTGTGACCCCTCAACCCCCGGTCAGCGGTACAAACACAATAGCCCGCGTTCCGTATTCCTGATCAGCGAATTCGAAGGTGCCGCCGAGCTCTGTTGTCGCCAACGATTGCACGATGTTGAGTCCGAGACCGGCCGCATCTAACTGATCGGGATCCACGCCGACGCCATCGTCGACAACGGCGATCGTCAAGGAGTCCGGCGCACGGACGGCCTCTACCGTGACGAACGTGCCTCGCGCGTGTTGAACAGCGTTGTGCACCAACTCAGAGACACACATCGCCAACGGCGTAGCTCGCTCCGCCGACAGCCGTCCCGCCTCCCCCGACAACTCCAGCGTCAGTGGGGACTGGGGATCCTCGACAACGATGGAGAACAGCGCCCGCACGATGCGGTCGAACTCCACCGATTCACCGAGATCTGTCTCATTACTGGAATCGGAAGAAAGCGCTTCATGCACCACCGCAATCGCCGCTACGCGCACCTGCGCATCACCCAGCGCAGCGGAGATCGCCTCATCGGACGAGCGTCTGCTTTGAAGCCGTAAGAGAGCCGCCACCGTCTGAAGGTTGTTCTTCACCCGATGATGGATCTCGCGGATGGTTGCGTCCTTGGAAAGCAGAGCTCGTTCACGCCGACGAATATCGGTGGTATCCCTCAACAGCAACACCGCACCGTCGATCGGGCCCGAACTTCGCAGAGGTATCGACCGCACGAGAACCGTCGCATTCGCACCCTCGATGTCTGCACGCCCGGCAACTCGCCCCCGCGCCAGATCAGCGATGGCCGCGTCCACGGTTCCGTGACGTTGCAACAGCCGGGTCACGATGCCGCAGAAGTCAGCGCCGACAACGTCCGTCGCCAGGCCCAGGCGTCGCAGAGCACTCACCGCATTCGGGCTGGCATAGGCCACCGTCCCCGATGAGTCGAGCCGCACCACCCCGTCTCCAATGCGCGGGCGACCGGTTGCTCCGGTGACCGTTTCCGGCACCGGGAACTGCCCAGAGATCAACATGGCGAACAGGATGTCCGCGGTGGACAGGTAGAACTCCTCCAATTGCCCCGCCACCCGAGGGGCCGACGAGGCTCGACGGATGACCACCCCGATGACATCGCGGTCTCGTCCCGACTCCCCTTCACTGTCGGTCGACCGGTTGGCTCGCACCGGACGGTGAATGGGATACGCCTCGACGGCCGTGGGCACCAAAGGATTCGCGTCGTCGCGCCTCGTGACACTTCGACCGAACGTCAGGGCTTGATCCAGGGCAGCGAGGCGACCACGGGGAGAAAACGTCCCGATGACGTCCTCGGGTGTGCTCGTCGGAGCCGTCGTCGGTCGAACGTGGGCCACCGCGAGGGCTCCCGCATCGTTCCATGTCGGCAGCCACAAGATGAGATCCGAGAGCGAAAGGTCCGCCAGGAGCGACCAGTCCTCGACGATGGCCGTCAGGTGCTCGAGGTCAGCGGACGACAGGTCCGTGCGCTCATTGACCAAACGCGCAGGTATCGGCACAGAGAACAAAGTAGCGTGGACCGATGAGCGATTCGGGTGAGCACGCCGCCGGAGAACCCGTGCATGGTGGGCACCATGCCGTCGACGCGGCCATCGAGTGCGGGGCGCAGGCGCTCTTCACGTTGTCCGGGGCCCATATCTTTCCGCTGTTCGACGCGGCCGTGGGCGGTGCCGACGCGGTGCGGTCGGCAGATTCGACCCAGGCGGCCGAACGCGGAGGCCGTCTGCCGCTGTTGGATGTTCGACACGAGCAAACCGCCGTCTTCGCTGCGGAAGCCGTCGGGAAACTCAGCCGAATCCCCGGGTTCGCCGCCGTCACCGCAGGTCCAGGAGTCACCAACGCGCTGAGTGCAGTCACGGGTGCGTGGATGAACGGCAGCCCGCTGGTCCTGGTTGGGGGTCGGGCCCCGGACTACCGCTGGGGATCGGGCGCTCTGCAGGAACTCGACCACGTCCCATTGCTTGCCCCGGTGACAAAATCAGCGACGACCGTCCACGATGCGTCCGAGATAGGTGCCACCATCGACGCGGCTTTCCGCACCGCCCGCACATCTCACCGCGGCCCCACTTTCGTCGATATTCCGATGGACGTCTTCTTCACTCCCACGACATCGTCGACGCCACCGGACACCGGCACCTCGGGGGACGCCGACCAGGAGATCGCCGGCGACCTCGATCGCGCGGCCAGCATTCTCGCCGGCGCCCACCGACCACTCCTGGTCATTGGCTCCGACGTCTGGGCTGGAGCCGCGGTCGAGGCCGCACGTGAATTCGTCGCCAGCGCACAGATTCCCACGATCGCCAACGGCATGGGACGAGGGATTTTGCACCCGTCGGACCCGCTCCTGGTGACGCGCGCTCGCTCCGCGGCCTTCACCGATGCCGATGTTGTGATCGTGGCCGGCGCACCGGTGGACTTCCGCCTGAGCTACGGAACGTTCGGCCCTAAGGGTTCACCCGAACCCACGCCGGTCATCCATCTCATCGACTCGTCCACGCAGATCGCTTCGCACGCACCGCACGCAGTGCCGATCGCCGGCGATCTGAGTCAGACATTCGACGACCTGCTAGCCCAGGCTCGTGCCTCCGGCATGGACTCCGGCCGGTGGTCGGCTCCGGCCTCGACGAGCGCCGGGGGCGCGGAGGACTCCACTGCATGGTGTCGACGGTTGGCCGAGGTAGCCGAGTCAGCGCGCTCGGGCGACCACGACATGCTCACCTCCGACGCCGCGCCTATCCACCCCGCACGGATCTACCGGGAGCTGCATGCTCGAATCGATGACGCGGACGTCGTCATCGGAGACGGTGGCGACTTCGTCTCCTTCGCCGGTCGCTTCATCGAACCGGCGCAACCCGGCTGCTGGCTCGATCCCGGTCCCTTCGGGTGCCTGGGCACTGGACCGGGATACGCCTTGGGAACGCACGTTGCCCGGCCGGACTCCCATCCGTGGCTGCTGATGGGCGACGGGGCGGCGGGTTTCTCCTTGATGGACGTCGAGTCACTGGTGCGGCACCGCGTCCCGGTCACCATGGTCGTCGGCAACAACTCCGGCTGGGGCCTCGAGCGTCATCCCATGCGTTTCCTCTACGGCTACGACGTGTTGGCCGACCTACCACCGGTCCGGTACGACGAGGTGGTCGCGGCGCTCGGGGGTGCTGGTGAGACGGTGACCGAAGCGTCCGACATCGGTCCTGCACTCGATCGTGCACGCAACTACAACGGTCCCTACCTGGTGAACGTGCTCACCGACCCGGAGGTCGCTTACCCGCGCTCGACCACCGGTATCTGACGTTTCGTCAGCTACCGAAGGAGGCGCGTTCCACAACAGCGCGGACGATCGTTCCCCGCCCGATTCCCTCTATCCGTTCGCCGGATGGCGCGACATGATCGGCTCCGACCTCGAAGGTGATGCGCCCTGCGTCCACGTTCGTGACCGTCGCCCAGGTCGTCACGCGGGCTCCGACGGGAGTCGGCCGCCGATGGGCAACCTCAACCGACACCCCGACACTGGTGCACTCCGGTGCCATCTCCGCATCGACGGCCAGGACCGTGGCGTGTTCCATCCAGGCGATCAACCGCGGTGTCGCGAGGACCGCGACGTCACCGCTGCCCACCGCAATAGCTGTGTCCGCATCCGTCACCGGGGCGCCGAACTCACCGCGACGGCCAATCCACGACTGCGGGGGCGAAAACACCGTCATCCGTACCGCCCTAGCGCAAGGACACCAGGGCGTCGCCCTCTTGGACGACCGTTCCCACCTCGACGAAGATCTCCTCGACCAGGCCAGCGTGCTCCGCGAGCACAGGAATCTCCATCTTCATTGACTCCAGGACGACCAGGAGACCCCCGGCGTCCACGCTGTCCCCGGGCGAAACCTCGACGCTGTACACCGACGCGACCATTTCCGCGTTGATCGTGTGTGCCATGGCTCCTCATGTGGGCCCGCTGGATGATGGGCTGACCGGAGCCTACTCCTGATCGTCGCCGGGACGCCGATGAGAGGTATCAGAAACAACCGTTGCCTGAATACGTGCACGAAGGCCATCGGGTGTCGCAATACTCGCCGAGGCGCGAACCACGAGGGCTTGTACTCGTCGAACTTCCTGCCGTTGGTGTTCGCACGGTGGGCATTCGGTGAGGTGAACGGCGATCAAGCGATACTCCTCAGCCCCCACTTCACCGTCGATGTAGGCACTCAAAGAAGCCACCACCTGCGAGCAGGGAGTCTCGTGCGGGCGTCCGCAACTCATGATTCCTCACCTCCCCGGGCGCCGACGAGTCCTTGACCCTTCGCATACTCATCCAACAATCCCTGCAGCGCTTTTCTTCCCCGATGCACGCGCGACATCACCGTTCCGACCGGTGAATCCATAATGTCCGCTATTTCCCGGTAGCTGAACCCCTCCACGTCCGCCAAGACGACCGCTGTTCGGAATTCCTCGGGGATCTCGGCCAACGCCGCCGACACGTCATCGTCACCCAACAACTCCAGCGCCTCTATCTCGGCGGAGCGACTGCCTCCGGCGGAACGTGTCTCGATGTCCAGCATCTGGGCATCTCCTAGCTCATCGGTGGGCTGGAAACGGGGTTGACGTTGCGCCTTGCGGTAGTCATTGATGAACGTGTTTCGCAGGATGCGAAACAGCCATGCCCGGAGGTTGGTCCCCTGCTGGAACGTCCGGTACGCCGCGAAGGCCTTCGCGTACGTCTCCTGGACAAGATCCTCGGCATCTGCGGGGCTGCGCGTCATGCGAAGGGCAGTGCCGTACAACTGATCGAGATAGGGCAAGGCGTCGGTTGCGAAGAGAGTCGAGAGCTCCTCGTCCGATAACTCGCGACTCGGATCGCTCGGATCGCTCGGATCGCTCGAGTGTTGGTCCATTGCTGAGGGGGCTTCAGGCATCGCCCATCAGCCTACGCACGTTCATTGGTGACCGGGTGGGCTCTCAGACCGGGGTGATGAGGTCGGCACCCTCATTCACCGGGGCGTTGACACGCGTGGACACCGGGTGAAAGTCACGCGAGCCCGCCTCCACGCCGGTTCGAGACTGCACGCAGATGTCTTCCAAGGCGCCCTGCGCATCCTCCAGGTCCGGATCCAGCCATCGTTCCCACCAGGACTCGGGCACATCCACGGGCATTCGGTCGTGAATGTCCGCCACGGGCCCGACCGCCTCCTGGGTCACAATCGTGCACGTGCGCATCTCCCCATGGGGCCCATGCCAATCCTCGAACAGTCCCGCCATGGCCAGCGGTTCACCGCTCCGGGGATAGATGTAGAACGGTTGTTTACGTGAACCGGTGCCTTCGGGTGCCGGGCGCCATTCGTAATAGCCATCCGCCGGAACCACACACCTGCGGCGTCGAAATGCCGCCCGGAAGGAAGGCTTGGTCGCCACGGATTCCCACCGCGCGTTGATCATCCGACTCGCACGTGAGGCATCCGAGGACCACGACGGGATCAATCCCCAGCGGGCAACGGTCAGGCGTCGCGTTTTGTCCTCATCGACAACGATGTAAACCTCGGATGTGGGAGCGACGTTGAACCGCGGGGCGAGTTCCGATGACGGAAGTTCCTCGACTTGAAACCAGTCGCCAATTTCACTCGCTTCTCGACTTGCCGCATACCGGCCGCACACACCATCTCCTTACACGCTCCCATCTCACGAGAGAGCCGGGCACGTTCAGAAAAGAGCGCTGGCCAGAGCCGTTCGTGCAGATGCCACGGCTGGATCGTCGCCCGCGACCGAGAACAGTTCGACGATCCGGGTCCGGGCACGCTCGCGATCATCACCCGCGGATTGCCGAACGGCGTCGATGAGGCGGGTGAAGCACGCCGACCAGTTGCCCTGCAGAGCCTCGACGTCCGCGGCCAGGAGTTGGGCATCGATGTCGTCGCCGCTGGAGGCTGACTGCAGTGCGGCGACCGGGTCGAGGCCTTCGGTCCGCTCGTAGAGATCCACCATCGCCAGTCCCGCCGCCGCATCGCTGTCGGCCGGTGACTCGTCGAGAATCTTCTGATACGCGGCTCGGGCAGCCGGCCAATCGCCAGCGTCTATCGCCTCGACGGCCGCATCGAATCGCGGATCACCGGCATCGAGTTCGGCGTCAACGTCATCGGAGACCTCTTCGCCCTGCACTGCCCCATCGATTCCCTGACTGGCAGCTATCTCGAGAACCTTGTCGATGGCCTGACGCAACTGCGGCTCCGGGAGAGCTCCTTGGAACAGCGGTGCTACTTGTCCACCGATGACGGCGAAAACCGACGGAATCGATTGCACTTGGAACGCTGCAGCGATCTGTTGCTCGGCATCGACGTCGACCTTGGCAAGAATCCACCGTCCTGCGTACTCGGCAGCAAGTTGTTCCAACAGCGGTGACAATTGCTTGCATGGCCCGCACCACGTAGCCCACAGATCCAAGATGACCGGCACCGTCATGGATCGATCCATGACTTCGGTCTGGAAGTTGGCCGCGGTGGCATCGATGATCAGCCCGGCGGGAGCCCCCTCTATGGCCGCATCGGTCTTGCGCTGCTGATCCTTCTGCGCAGCGAGGGCTCCGAGGTCTACTGCGCCGGCGAAGTTGGGAGTGCTCACAGCCCCATTGTGGCGCATGGGCCCACGGCACGGATTCGATACCCGGTTCAGTTCAGGGCTTGCGTTCGACCTGCTCGGACCTGGGCTTCGAACCCGGGCTTACGACTCGGGCTTACGACCCGGCCTTGCGCCACGTACTCATGACCCTGCGCTTGACCCCATCTCGTCGACCAACGCCTCGGCTGCCCCGTGCACATCCGCCTCCCCGTGGGCAACCGCGCTGACCGAATCCTCGAAGGCTGCCATCGAGGAAGCTGTTTCGATACGCGAGCGCACCATTCCCACAGCGGTCGCAATGACCTCCTCGCGAGCACGGGCAAGGCGCCGGCGATCGAGTTCACCGTGATCGAGCGCCCACGCACGATGATCAGAGATCGCAGCCACGATGTCGTCGATTCCGGTATCGGTGCTGGCGATGGCAGTGAGCACCGGCGGCGTCCAAGCTGCGACTACGTCATCTGCTTCGGTCGTCGTTTTCTGTTCGCCTGTCGCGTTCTGCTGGCTTGTCGCGAGCGAGATCATCTGCCGCAGATCCCGGGCCGTTGTTTGGGCGCCCTCGCGGTCGGCCTTATTCACCACGAACAGGTCACCGATCTCCAAGATTCCCGCTTTCGCTGCCTGGATTCCATCTCCCATTCCCGGTGCCAGCATGACGATGGTCGTGTCCGCCGCAGCGGCTACCTCGACTTCCGACTGGCCCACACCCACCGTCTCCATCACGACGATGTCGAATCCGGCGGCGTCAAGAACTCGCAGGACGTGTCCGGCCGCGGCCGCCAGTCCGCCGAGATGACCACGTGATGCCATCGATCGAATAAAGACGTTCTCATCCGAGGAGTGCGACTGCATGCGGATCCGATCACCGAGCAGCGCACCTCCGGAGAACGGCGAGGACGGGTCCACCGCAACAACAGCAACCGACTGACCTCGGGCACGGAACGCCGTAATCAGCGCCGCGGTCATCGTGGACTTGCCCACCCCCGGTGATCCGGTGATGCCGACGACGTGGCTACGCGGGCGATCAGCGCCACTCCTGGCCTGTTCCGCGAGCCGCCGGAGGAGTTCGAGACCGTCCGGCCCGCCGTTTTCGACAACGGTGATCGCTCGCGCAAGGTCACGTACCTTGCGCTCGGCGATTCCGGCCATCAGCCGATCGACCTCGTCGGTCATCGTGCTCAGTCTCCTTAGGGCTCGGCTGCAGTTGTTGTCTGCGGCATCCTTTCGCGGTCTCGCCTCGGTGGGTACGCGAATCGCTTACGTCGCGGCGGGCACTTCGACAATCAGCGCATCTCCCTGGCCACCGCCGCCACACAGGGCTGCTGCCCCGATTCCTCCACCTCGACGACGCAGCTCGTACATCAGGTGCAACACGAGGCGGGCTCCGGACATTCCGATGGGGTGGCCGAGCGCGATTGCGCCACCGTTCACGTTGAGACGCGAATCATCGATTCCCAGACGCTTGATGGAGGCAACGGCAACGGCGGCGAATGCTTCATTGATCTCCACCAGGTCGAGGTCGGAAACGGAGATCCCCTCTTTGGCGCACGCTGCCTCGATCGCCGCCGCCGGCTGTTCGTGGAGTGACGGGTCGGGCCCGGCGACAACTCCGTGGCTGCCCAGGAAGGCCATCGGGGTTCGTTCGAGTCGCTCGGCCGCTGCACGTGAGGTGACGACGAGGGCCGCCGCGCCGTCTGAAATCTGCGATGCGTTCCCTGCGGTGATCGTTCCTTCGGGTGCGAATGCCGGGCGCAGACGTCCCAAAGACTCCGCGGTCGTTTCGGCTCGAATACCTTCGTCGTCGGTGACGACGATGTCGTCGCCCTTGCGCTGGGGAATCCGCACCGGGGTGATTTCCTCGGCCAAGATCCCGGCCGATTGCGCGGCTGCGGCTCGACGATGCGAGGCCTCGGCGACCGCGTCCTGCTCTTGTCGCGTCAATGCGTAGCGGTCGTTGTATCGCTCTGTCGCTTCTCCCATGGCGCATTCGTCGAACGCGCACGTGAGTCCGTCGAACGCCAGAGCATCGATCATGGTCCAGTCGCCATACTTCTTACCCTCGCGCGAACCAATCAGCAGGTGGGGAGCCTGCGACATCGACTCCATACCTCCGGCGACAACCGTGTCGAACTCTCCAGCGCGGATCATCTGATCNGCGAGAGCAATCGCGTCGATCCCCGACAGGCACACCTTGTTGATCGTCAGGGCCGGAATCGCCATGCCGAGTCCCCCAGCGATCGCCGCCTGACGGGCCGCGTTCTGGCCCGCACCGGCCTGCAGGACCTGCCCGAGAACCACGTAGTCAACGTCGGTCGGCGGAACTCCCGAGCGCTCGAGCGCACCGGCGATCGCGAATCCTCCGAGGTCAGCCGCAGACAGCGACGACAAAGCACCCTGCAGTCGGCCCATCGGAGTTCGTGCTCCGCCAAGAACAACCGCTCCATCGAGCAGACTCATCTCGACCACTCAACCTTCCCGATATTCGGTCCCGCCTGCAGGTGTCGCCGGCTCCCTGCTCGTGCAACCATAGTTGCCATGCATCCTCTGGTTACCCGCATCGACCATGTCGGCATCGCGGTCGCCGATTTCGACGAAGCCGTTGCCTTCTACGCTCGCGCCTTCCACATGACCGTCGNCCACGAAGAAGTAAATACGGAGCAGGGGGTACGTGAGGCAATGCTGCGCGTGGGCGACTCGGATTCGTGGATCCAGATTCTCGCTCCGCTCAGTGCCGACTCCCCCATCGGACGATTCCTCGACCGCAGTGGTCCAGGAATTCAACAAATGGCGTACACCGTGACCGACATCGACGCGGTCAGTGACCACCTTCGATCCGCAGGGGTTCGACTGCTGTACGACGAGCCGAAGACGGGTACCGCGGGGTCGCGGATCAACTTCACCCACCCGAAGGACTCCGGCGGCGTGTTGATCGAGTTGGTGCAACACGCCGCGGAGTAATCCGCTCCCCCGCGCCTGCGTATCGGACAATTCTTCGTGTGCTTCCCCGCATNCANTTGCCCCTGGACGTCGCCATCGACCCCGGTATCGCCCAACAGCCCACTACCTGGGTGGTCGTCGGAGCGGTTGTCGCCCTGGTCGGCCTGTTCGTTGTGCGCCGGGCTCGCAAGCTCGCAATCCTGATGACCATCGGCACCGCTGGCGCGGTGTGGGCCTGGTCGTCCGGTGCCCTTTCGCTGGTTGGGTAACTTCACTGCCGCTGCGGCGCCCGGGACTCGGCTTTCGGTTCACCCTCGGGCCCGGTACCTTTCCTTGACGCAGGAAAACCTGTGACGCATACGCGTCCGTGATGCTGCCTGACGGCACGGATGGCAAAGGACGGTAAGGGGAGCAAACGTGGCTGGGGATTTCGAGTCGATCGTTCGTGCCATCGAAGAGCAGGACCCCGCAATTGGTGACATGCCGATTCCGGACACATACCTCGCTGCCACGCTTCACAAGTCCGACGAGCAGATGTTCGCTGGTCGAGCATCCCGCGACAAGGATCCCCGTGAATCCCTGCACATCGAACAGGTCCCCACGCCCGAGCTCGCAGCAGGCGAAGCCCTCATCGCAGTGATGGCGTCGTCGATCAACTACAACACGGTGTGGTCTTCGATATTCGAGCCCGTCTCGACCTTCGGATTCCTCGATCGCTACGCCCGAACCAACCCCGACGCAACCCGGCACAACCGGGACTACCACGTCTTGGGCTCCGATGCTTCCGGCGTCGTTCTTCAGACCGGTCCCGGAGTCCACACGTGGAATCCGGGCGATCGCGTGGTCGCCCACTGCTTGTCGGTGGAACTCGAGTCTCCCCTCGGTCACAACGACACAATGATGGATCCCGAGCAGCGCATCTGGGGATTCGAGACCAACTTCGGTGGCTTGGCTCAACTCGCCATTGTGAAAGCGAATCAACTCCTTCCCAAACCGGAGCACTTGACGTGGGAGGAAGCGGCCTGCCCGGGACTGGTCAACTCCACGGCCTACCGTCAACTGGTGTCTCACAACGGTGGGGCGATGAAGCAGGGAGACGTGGTTCTCATCTGGGGAGCCTCAGGAGGCTTGGGCTCCTACGCGACCCAATACGCGTTGAACGGTGGCGCCATTCCGGTGTGTGTCGTTTCCAACGAGAGCAAAGCCGACGTCGTGCGCTCCATGGGAGCCGACCTCATCATCGATCGCTCCGCCGAGGGGTACAAGTTCTGGAAAGACGAGACCACCCAGGACCCTAAGGAATGGCAACGACTCGGCAAGAAGATCAGGCAGCTCACGGGCGGAGACGACATCGACATCGTCTTCGAGCATCCGGGGCGTGAGACTTTCGGCGCCAGCGTCTACGTCACCCGTAAAGGCGGCACCATCGTGACGTGCGCGTCCACATCCGGCTTCATGCACGAGTACGACAACCGCTATCTGTGGATGAATCTCAAGCGCATCGTGGGCAGCCACTTCGCCAACTATCGGGAAGCACACGAGGCCAACCGCCTGATCGCTAAGGGAATGATCCATCCCACCCTGTCCAAGGTCCTCCCGCTGGCCGAGACAGGCCAAGCCTCGTGGGAGGTCCACCGCAACATGCACCAGGGGAAAGTCGGCATTCTGTGCCTGGCTCCCGTCGAAGGCCTCGGCGTCACCGACCCGGCACTTCGTGCCTCGGTCGGTCCTGCTCTCGATCGGTTCCGCTCGGCTCCGGGTTCGTGATCCGACCCCCGCCGACCTACCTGACCTACCATGACCAAATGACTGTGCCATCGACGTCGTCGCACGTCGATGAGCAGATGCCGTGGAAGCTCGACCGGGGCCGCTCCTTCGGTGAGATGGGCTATCTCCCGGGACTCGACGGCCTTCGGGCTGTGGCCATCATCGGGGTGCTGCTCTACCACGCAGGCATCGACTGGATGCCCGGAGGCTTCCTCGGTGTCGACGTCTTCTTCGTCATCAGCGGCTTCTTGATCACCTCACTGATACTCGAGGAGTACGACCGCTCCGGGCGCGTCAGTTTCACCAAGTTTTACCTCGGCCGCGCCCGCCGGCTCCTCCCCGCCGTAGCCGTATTGCTGATCGCAGTCGGCCTTGCGGTTCTGATCGTCTACCAGGACGCACTGAGCGCCTTCCGCGAAGACGCACTCGCGACCGTCTTCTACGTGAACAACTGGTGGTACATCTTCGTCGATCAGTCCTACTTCGAGTCTGTCGGACGACCACCGCTGTTGAAGCATCTGTGGTCGCTGTCCGTCGAAGAGCAGTTCTACTTGATCTGGCCGGTCTTCGCCCTCCTGTTGATGCGGTCGGGAGGACGTCCCCTCGTTCGTCGACTTGCCCTGGCGTTGGCGGTCGCGTCGACGTTGTGGATGGCGGTCTTATCGATCCGCAATGGCTACCCGGTCGACGCTGACCCCAGCCGCGCGTACTTCGGTACCGACTCGCACAGCATGGGTCTGTTGGTCGGTGCAGCGCTGGCCACCATGTGGAGACCCGGACGATTGAGCACACAGGTGCCACGCCGAGCCCAACTCATGATCACCGGGATTGGCGTGGCATCCCTCGCCGCTGTTATCGGTTTCTATCTCTTCGTCGGTGAATTCACGCCGTGGTTGTATCGCGGGGGTTTTCTCGCTCTCGCCTTCTTCACCACAGCGTTGATCGCCGCGGTGACCCACCCGGCTTCTTTCTTGGGGCCGGCGCTCGGCACAGGAATTCTTCGCTACATCGGCAGGCGCTCCTACGGCATCTACCTGTGGCACTGGCCGATATTCATGTTGACGCGCCCCGGTATCGACGTGCAGTGGAGCGAGCCCGTCACCTTCGTCGTGCGCATCGCTCTCACGCTCGTCATCGCCGAACTCAGTTACCGCCTGGTGGAGATGCCCATTCGGCGGGGCGTGCTCGGGCGAGCTTGGTCGGCCGTGCGCTCGGGTGGCGCGCTGGGCGTGCGAGCCATCGGCACCCTGATTGCTACCGGCATCGTCACCGTCATTGGTGCGGCCGTCGCCATCGCTTTGGTCATGAATCCCGGAGATGGCCGTGACGCCATTCCTCCCGATGTCGCCGAAGCCATGGGGATCGCCGATGGCGGCCCTCTCGCACTGGCCATCGATGACGAATCATCGGATGCGCAGGACGCCGCCGATGAGAACACCACTGCTGACATATCGACCGAGTCAGCTGCCGACCCGGGCACCACCGACAACGACAACTCCACGACCGACGACAGCACTGACAACGGCGAGCCAGTGGCGTCCGACGAGGAAATCCGCGCAGCGAACGGACCGGTCAGCGTGATCGGGGACTCGGTGGTCCTGGGCGCGCGATCTGCCATCAAAGAGGCCATGCCCGGAGCTCGCGTCGACGCGAAGGTGTCGCGGATGCCCGGCGGCTTCACGGGTCGAGTGAAGAAACTGGACCGCCGTGACAAGTTAGCGAACGTGGTTGTTGTGCACCCGGCCACCAACGGCGTCATCAACGCCAAAATCCTGCGCAGCATCCTCGATCCCCTGACCGACTACGAGCGCGTCGTCATCGTGAACACCTCCGTGCCCCGATCATGGGAGAAGCAGAACAACAAGGTGATCGCGAAGGTCACTCCTGACTACCCCAACGTCGTCGTCGCCGACTGGAAGAGCGCGTCCGACAGCAGAAGCGACTACTTCGTCTCCGACGGGGTGCACCTGACGGGTTCGGGAGCCGCAGCCTTCGCGGAGGTCATTCGCGAGGCTTCTGGCTTGTGACCTGACCGCGACAGGAAACGCGCGGTGACGCATACTGACTGAATGCATATCGGTCCCCGCACTCGCCTCATCGCTATCACTTCGGCGATCCTCGTCATCGTCGGTGCCCTGTCGATCGGTGGCGTCCTGGCCTTCGGGCCGTTGTTCCCCGCGGCCAACGCCCAGCCGACGGTGGACCTGGTGTCCAAGAAGACCGTCGCTCGGTCTCTGACCAGTCCGTGGGGCCTTGCGTTCCTGCCCGACGGGTCCGCTCTGGTTTCCGAGAGAGACACCGGCCTCGTCCGACGGATCGCCGGTCGATCAAACGGCTCCCCCGCGCGATCGTTGACCAAGACCTCGACAGTTGGCACGGTCGGTGGGGTCCGCGCCGGTGGCGAGGGTGGGCTCCTCGGGATTGCCGTTCCGCCTACGCCGCGCGGAACCCAACCCGAGGTGATCTTCGCGTACCTGACGACGGCACGGGACAACCGCGTGGTGCGCATCGACTGGGACGGCCGCAGCCTTGGGCGCCAAACGCCCATCGTGACCGGAATTCCCAAGAACACGTACCACAACGGTGGCCGCATACTCGTGGACGATGACGTTCTCTACATCGCGACTGGAGATGCCGGGATCCCGGAACTCGCGCAAGACCGCACCTCGCTGGCCGGCAAGGTCCTGCGGGTGGACTTCGACGGAGCGCCCGCGACTGGCAACCCCATCGACGGGTCCCGGATCTTCACACTCGGACATCGCAACGTTCAAGGTCTCGCACTCGACGCGGCGGGACGACTGTGGGCCACGGAGTTTGGCACGAGCAAGGCCGACGAGCTCAACCTGCTCCGCCCGGGGCGAAACTACGGCTGGCCGGTGGTGGAGGGTCGCAGCTCGAAGCGGGGATTCACTAACCCGAAGGTCACGTGGTCGCCGACATCTACCGCGTCACCGAGTGGTTTGGCGATTCAAGACGGCGCCGCCTACGTGGCGAGCCTGCGGGGCGAAGTCCTGTGGCGAGTCCCCTTGAAAGGCACCCGGGCCGGAAAGCCCAAGGCCGTCGATCTCGGTGAGCAAAGCCGTCTGCGCACGGTCGCCGCGGCACCCGATGGTCGGCTTTGGCTATCCACCAGTAACACCGATGGGCGAGGCGATCCCGGCTCCCGGGACGACCGCATGCTCAGCTTGATCATCGACGACTAGCCACTCATTCCCAAGCGCTGGATTCGGGTCAAGAAGTCAGCGAGCGCACCACCCACGTGCGCGGGCTGTTCGATGGCAGATAAGTGACCGGAGTCGGATATCTCGCTGGCATGGGCGTCGGACAGCGCCTCGAGCATGATGTTCTGCTCGCTCAGCGGTGACATACCGTCCTCGTCTCCCCAGAGCACGAGGGCAGGAACATCCACCTCCCGCAGCAACTCCACCGAGTCCGGGCGTGCGGCCATCGCACGCTGGTACCAGGAGACGGTTTCCGGGGATACTTGGAGCATCCAAGACTCGACCCTGTGGACGGCCGCCGGTCGTGACGCGTGGGTCGTGGGTCCCACCAGCACCGGAAGAATCTTCTCGCGCAAAATCTCGGCGCATCTGCTCGGAGATTGATCGATGAGGGCGGCGAGCTCCTGTCGGGCCTGCTGGGCATCGGCGGAGTCGGCCGTGGCTTTGGTGTCACACAACCCGACCCCGGCGAGCATCTCCGGCCGTTGCCGCCACCATTCCATGGTCAGGTACCCACCGACGGAAAGTCCCGCCACCACGAGTCTGTCGACACCACGGTCCAATGTCGCCGAGATCAGCGTCGCCACCACGCTCGCGAGATTCGGCTCACCCTCCGCCGGGAGAGGGCTCGCTCCGAATCCCGGGAGATCGGGAACGAGAACGCGCCAGCCGATGTCGACGATCGCGGGTATCTGCTCATCCCACATGTGACGGTCACACGGGAAGGCGTGCAGCAGCATCGCAACAGGACCCGATCCCTCATCAATCATCGCGACGCTCACGCCAGATCACTCCACTTGTCCATCGGGCCGGTCCAGTGGNTCGGAAGATCCTCAGAGTCGGGCTCGATGACATGCACGATGCGATTCAACAGGTCACCGACGAATCGCTCCCCCACCCACAGGTGCTTGGCATCGGAAACAGCAACGACGTCGATGGCCGGGGCCACGGCGAACGCCTCGCGAGCAGCCTGCGGAGGGAGAAAGTCGTCGAACTCGGGCACGAAGGCCACGACGCGTCGCCCGGCTGTTTGCCACACACGCACGTCCTCGGCGGTAGCGAACCGTAGCGGCGGGCTCAACAAGACGGCACCGCGAACAGGGTCGACATTTCCGTGCTTGAGAACGACATCGGTGCCGAAAGACCACCCCACCAACCAGATGTTCGGCAGTCCCCGCCGCTGCGCTTCATCAATGGCCGCCCGCAAGTCCAAACCCTCACCCTCGGCACTATCGAATTCACCTTCGCTGGCACCGGCAGCAGAAGCGGTGCCGCGGGTGTTGAAGCGCAGCACTGCGATGTCGGACATGGCTGGTAGACGCCACGCCATTTTTCGCAACACGTGTGAATCCATCATGCCGCCGTGCGTGGGCAACGGATGAACACACACGATCGTCGCCCGCGGCTGATGATCGAGCGGAAGAGCTACCTCGCCGACGAGTTGCAACCCATCGGCAGTCGTCAACGAGAGGGGCTCGCGACGGGCCGGCAGTACCGAATTGGCCGTGATGGGCTCGTCGACGACATCCATCATCTCGGACCTCGCGTTCCACGCGCCCGCCAGCACGGTGTGTGCCAATGGCGCCTGTCGTCGGCGCCGTTCGGATCATCGGCACTCCACGCGACCACATGAGGAGTCGCCGGCCGAATCTCATGATCGCAGCCCGGGCATCGGTACGTCTTGGTTGCCGACGACCCGGTCAATGACCGCACGTTCCAGTCGCCGTCCGGGTGCGATTCGACCTGCTGATTGGACCGGGGAGCCGTGCGTTCGGGCTCGGGGCGCCTGCGATTCTTTCGACCCACGTCATCGCCCCCTATGCGTACGAGCGAAAACCACGACCGGCTTTTCGACCGGTGTAGCCCGCCGTCACCAGATGCTCCAGCCATGGCGCGGGAGCGAAACCGGGCTCACGAAACTCCCGATACAGCGCTTGTTGAATAGCCAGCGAAACATCCAACCCGACAACGTCGAGCAACTCGAAGGGGCCCATCGGGTAACCACAGCCGACCTTCATTGCCGTGTCGATGTCGTCGGTGGTCGCGTAGTTGCCTTCGGCCATCTTGATGGCGTCGTTCAGGTACGGGAACAGCAGCGCATTCACAATGAAGCCGGCTCTATCACCGCAGTGAACACCCACTTTGCCGATCCGAGACACGACACTTCGCGCGGTGGCGACGACATCCGAGCTCGTCGCGACCGTGTCGACGATCTCCACGAGCTTCATCACCGGTGCCGGGTTGAAGAAGTGAAGCCCGACGACGTCTCCCGGGCGCGACGTCACCGACGCAAGATCGACCACGGGCAAGGAGGAGGTTGTCGTGGCCAAGATGGCCCCCGGCCGACAAATCTCATCCAGGTTCTCGAACAGCGCGGTCTTGATGTCGAGTTCCTCGGCGATCGCCTCCACCACCAGATCCACATCGGCAAGGTCATCCAAAGCCGTGGTTCCGGTGATGCACCCCACAGCGGCATCCACGGCGTCCTGTTCGATCTTGCCCCGTTGCAGAGCCTTTTCCAGGCTCCGACGGATCGATGCGATGACCTTCGCGACTTTGTCTTCTGATCGGGCGACGAAGGTGACCGAGAAACCGGCCTTGGCGAACACTTCGATGATCCCCGTTGCCATGGTTCCGGAGCCGACCACACCCACCGTGGTGACCTCACGGACCGACACCTCCATGGCGTCCTGCGTCCCCACATGGTCATCGGCGACGATCTCGGGTGAGCCAGGCTCGGCGTAGGTGTAGAAGCCGCGTCCGGATTTCCGGCCCTTGAACCCGGCGGTGATCATGTGCTTGAGGATGGGACTCGGGGCGTGCAGACGATCTCGACCCTGCCGATACATGGTGTCCAAGATTTGGTACGACGTGTCGAGCCCGATGAGATCCAACAGAGCCAAGGGCCCCATCGGCAATCCGCATCCCAACCGCATCGCCGCATCGATGTCCTCACGGCTTGCGTACTTCTGTTCGAACATCGATGCCGCATGATTGAGATAGCCGAACAACAGGCTGTTGGCGATGAATCCGGCTTTGTCTTCGCAGATCACCGCCTGTTTGCCGATCTGCTCGGCGAAGGCGCGAATGTGCTCGACAACCTCATCGTCGGTGACCACGGTCCGAACGATTTCCACAAAATCTTGCACGGGTGCCGGGTTGAAGAAGTGCAACCCCACCACGCGCGACGGTTGGCTGACCGCCGTGGAAATCTCGGTGACCGACAGCGACGAGGTGTTGGTGCACCAAATGACTCGATCGGGCAAGAGGCCGTCGAGCTGGCCGAGCACCTGGCGCTTCAACTCCAGGTTCTCGGGGACCGCTTCGATCACGATGTCCGACGTCAAGCACTCCTGCAGGTTGGTCGTGAAAAGGATGCGGTCGAGAATTCCGGACCGCTCACTCGCGGTCAGTTTGTCGCGGGCCACCGCACGGTCAGTAGATGCTTCGATGCGCTGACGTGCATCGCTGACGGTGGTGTCGTCGATGTCGATGGCGCGGACGGCGAAACCGTGCCGCGCGACGACCTCGGCGATTCCGGTACCCATGGTTCCCAAACCGATCACCGCAACGGTGCGAACGCTGTCCCGAGACTCCACGGGGGTAGTCTGCCAAAGGGTCAGAACAGGCGCAGACCCGAATCCGCCGCGCCTTTGAGTTCGTCGTAGTCCACGACGAGACAGCGGATGCCACGATCCTCGGCGAGGGTTCGGGCCTGGGGTTTGATTTCTTGAGCGGCGAAGACGCCGGAGACGGGAGCAAGTATCGGATCTCGATTCAACAGCTCCAGATAGCGCGATAACTGCTCCACTCCATCGATTTCACCGCGCCTTTTGATCTCAACCGCTACCGGCTTGCCCTCGTCGTCCCGGCACAAGAGATCGACCGGCCCGATCGCGGTGGGGTATTCACGTCGCACAAGAGTCCAGCCAGTACCGAACGTCTCCACGTGTTCGGCCAGGAGTTTCTGCAGATGTGCTTCCACGCCATCCTTGACCAAACCGGGATCTTGGCCAAGGTCGTGCTGAGAATCATGATGGACGTCGTACACGTACACCACGAGGTGCTCACCGGCTTTGTTCGTCACCTTCCAGATGGACTTCGTGCCTTCCGGAACGTCGGTCGTGGCATCGTCACCGGTGCTGTCAGCGTCCTCGATGTCTGCTTCGACCAATCGGCATGGCGGGCTCATCCAATTCAGCGGCTTGCCACCGCGATCGTTGTGAATGAGCAAGGTGCCGTCACCCTTAACCATGAGCAGCCGCACCGCCTCCGGCAGTTCGGTGGTCAACCGCCCCTGGTACTCGACCGAGCACCGCGCCACCACAATCCGCACCGTCCGAGGCTAGCCGCCGTGGTTGCGCGGGACAGGGCACCGGGTGCGCCGTACCATCGCGAGGGTGATGCAGCGGCTCCACGCCTGGCCCGTCGTCGTCGTTCTCGCCGCGGCCGGCCTCGTCGGTTGCGCAACCGAGGACGCCGACCCAGCCGCGGCCAACGATCCATCGCCGACCTCATCCGCTGACTCGGTAGATGAATCCGTGGATGCATCCGCGACCGACTCCCCCGATACGCCCAATTCCGTCACCGAACTCGAACCGGAAGATCTTGTCATCCGCTCGAACAAACTCTGGGGTTCGTTCAATCGCATGGGTAAAGACACCCTGTGCCGCACCGATTTCGCTAGCGCTTCCGAGGTCGCGTCCACCGCCAACTTCTTCATCGAACTATCGCGGGCCGCCAATGACCAGCTGCCCGACGCTCAACCGTGGATTACGGGACTCACCGATGAACAGGCGACCCAGGTGCTCTACGCAGCCGCGATGAAGTACTGCACCAATTTGCCCGACGTCTAATTGACGTCGAGACGGCCAGACGTCGAGACGTGCGCGGGTGATGGGGACGGATGTCCTTCACGATGTTCGCATCACAGCGAGGATGGGACCGGTTCGTCACCCACCGACAGGTGGTTGACCACTCGATCCAAAATGCCCGCGACGTCATAGTCCTTGGGGGTGAACACTTCGGCCACCCCTTGTTTGGTCAACCACACTTCATCTTCGGCCGGGATGATTCCGCCGACGACCACGACGACGTCGTCCGCACCCTCGGCAGCGAGCCCGCTCATGATCGCCGGCACCAATGACCGATGCGATCCAGACAGGATCGACAGCCCGACAACATCAACGTCCTCGGCTACCGCGGCGGCCACAATCTGCTCGGGGGTGAGGCGAATGCCCTGGTAGATGACCTCGAAGCCCGCATCCCGCGCCCGTACGGCGATCTGCTCGGCGCCATTGGAATGGCCGTCGAGGCCCGGCTTACCGACGAGGAACCGGAACGGTCGACCGCGTGCGGCGGCGAGTTCGTGAACTCGCGCCGAGACACGCGCTATCGACGTCCGGTCGGAGGAGGAATCCTGAGTCGACGGCGTCGCGGATACCCCCGACGCTACCGTCGCATCAATACCCGTCGGCGCCCGATACTCACCGAAGGACTGCCGAAGTGCTGACGCCCACTCTCCAGTGGTGACCCCCGCCCGGGCGCAGGCCAAGGTCGGTTTCATCATGTCCTCCCCCGACTCTGCAGCCGTGTGCAACTCCTCAAGGGCGGTCTCCACGGCGAGTGAGTCGCGACTGGCTCGCCATTGCTCGAGACTGTCGACGGCCTCGGCTTCCACATCGGGATCGACGATGTACACGGCATTCTTGCCGTCGATCTGCAACGGACTCGGCTCGCTGGACAGATACGCGTTGACTCCGACGATGGTGTCTTCACCCGATTCGATGCGGGCACGTCTGCGCGTCAGCGACCCCACCAACTCTTGCTTCATGTAGCCGTTTTCCACCGCCGCCACCGCGCCACCCATATCGAGCACCCGCTGCAGCTCCTCGCGGGCCTCGGACTCCATGTCGGCGACCTTCGCCTCCACCACCGGTGATCCGGCGAAAAGATCGTCGTACTCAAGCAGGTCGGTCTCGAAGGCGAGGACCTGTTGCATGCGCAGGGACCATTGCTGATCCCACGGCCGCGGCAACCCGAGAGCTTCGTTCCACGCGGGCAGTTGCACCGCGCGAGCGCGGGCGTCTCGCGACAACGTCACCGCGAGCATTTCGAGCATGATGCGGTAGACGTTGTTCTCCGGTTGCGCCTCCGTCAGACCCAAGGAGTTCACCTGGACGCCGTAGCGGAATCGCCGTTGCTTGGGATCTTCGACGCCGTATCGCTCCTTCGTGATGGAATCCCATAGTTCGACAAATGTGCGCATCTTGCACATCTCTTCAACGAAACGCACTCCTGCGTTGACGAAGAAGGACATCCGGCTCACGACGGAACCGAAATCCCCGCCCGGCACGCGACCGGTGTCACGAACTCGATCAAGAACCTCAATCGCGGTGGCCATCGCATACGCGATCTCCTGCGTTGGGGTCGCCCCGGCTTCTTGCAAGTGATAACTGCAGATGTTGATCGGATTCCACTGGGGCACGTCGGTGACCGAGTACACGATCATGTCGGTAATCAGTCGCAGAGACGGATCTGGTGGGAAGACGTAGGTGCCTCGACTCAGATACTCCTTGATGATGTCGTTCTGCGTTGTTCCCTGGAGTTGGGCCGGCTCGACGCCTTGCTCTTCGGCCACCGCGATATAGAGGGCGAACAGCCACATGGCCGTGGCGTTGATGGTCATGGAGGTGTTCATCTGGTCGAGCGGGATGTCTCGGAACAGCGTGCGCATATCCCCGAGGTGCGCGATCGGCACGCCCACCTTGCCCACCTCGCCAGCAGCCATCGGCGAGTCCGGGTCATACCCGGTTTGCGTGGGTAGATCGAACGCAACGGACAGTCCCGTTTGCCCCTTGGCCAGATTCGTCCGGAAGAGGGCGTTGCTCGCGGATGCCGACGAGTGACCGGCGTAGGTACGCATCATCCAGGGACGGTCTCGCGTGCCGGCCTCGTTCACCTCGGACATGCCGTCAGCGTACGGGGCCGGTCACCATCGACTCGACGAGTGGCGCATGCGCGTCACTGGCAGCACGATGGGGGTGTGGGAAATTCGTTCTCGTACCTCTTCGGTCCGATCGTGGCGTTCCTTGCGATCGGAGTGCTCGTCGTGGTGCTGCGCTGGGCGTTCAACTCTCGCAAGACGTCCGTGGTGGCCGCCGCACCCAAGGCCGGGAGCCAAGACGAATACGGGATGCTCGTCCCCGTCGCCTCTCCCCCCACCTACATCGACGGGGAGATCCTGCGACGTCGTTTGGAAGATGCGGGAATCAAGGCGAACCTCGCGAACACGCTCGACGGACCACGGGTGATGGTGTGGCCGAAGGACGAACAGCGAGCGCGCCAGACCCTCATTTCGTAAGTCCATCGACACCTCCGCGGTGGAGTCGGCCCTCGGCGCGGGCGGCTGGCTCGGTCTACGACGAAGACTCGTTCGTGCGCGTGACGGTGGCCCCCAAGGCCTGCAAGTCTTCGACCAACCCCGCGTACCCACGATCGATGTGATCGACGCCGAACACGTCCGTTCGACCCTGAGCTACCAGTCCGGCGAGCACCAGTCCGGCCCCCGCACGGATGTCGGTGGCTTCCACCGGTGCTCCGGACAGAGACGCTCGACCTCGAATCAACGCATGGTGGCCGTCTGTCTGCACGTCGGCTCCTAGCCGCGCCAATTCACGGACGAAACGAAAACGCGCCTCGAAGAGGTTCTCGGTGACCAGGGCGGCTCCATCGGCGATCGCATTCAGCGCGATGAACTGCGGCTGAAGATCGGTGGGGAAACCCGGATACGGCAACGTGACGATGTCGACCGCCCGCGGGCGTTCACTCATCTCGACGACGAACCCGTCGGAGCGTTCCTCGATGCTCGCGCCCGCGCTACGCAACTTGTCCAGGGCGAGCGTCAAATGAGCTGGGTCGGCTCCAAGAACGTCCACGCGACCTTGGGTTATGGCCGCCGCGACCGCCCAGGTGCCGGCGACGATGCGATCCGGCACCGTTCGATGGGTCACCGGGCGCAGTTCCGGGACACCATCGATCACCAAGGTCGATGTGCCCACACCGTCGATCTGCGCACCCATCTCGATAAGCATCAAGCAAATGTCGACGATCTCCGGTTCGCGCGCCGCGTTGTCGATCGTGCTCCGGCCGTGGGCGAGGACTGCGGCCATCACCAGCGTCTCGGTCGCACCCACGCTGGGAAAGTCCAGCCACACGTCCGCACCGGTCAGCTGCGCGGACGTCGCCACCAGATAGCCGTGCTCGTTGACAACGTCGACACCCATCCGACGAAGTCCCTCGATATGAAGATCGAGCCCACGGGATCCGATGTTGTCTCCCCCGGGCATCGCGACATCGGCTTCACCGCAACGAGAGATCAATGGCCCGAGGACGCAGATGGACGCTCGCATTCGACGAACAAGGTCGTAGTCGGCTCGATGGTCGAGGCGCTCGGGAACGTCGATCTCGACCACCCCGGCCGCAGTGTCCCACGTCACGGTGCACCCCAGCCTGCGGAGCAATTCGGCCATGATCTCGACATCAACGATGGCGGGGACGTTCGTCAGTGTGGAGGTTCCCGGCGCCAGCAAGGCGGCCGCCATCAACTTCAATACCGAGTTCTTGGCTCCGCGGACCGACACGCTTCCGTGCAGCCGCTGCCCACCGGTCAGACTCAGGATGCCCTGATCACCCGTGTGTGCTTCCACCGGGGAATCGTACGAGCGCCGGATCAGTGCGGGATCGGCCCTCCTGCCCTAGGGTCAAGGCATGGTCAATCTGACGCGGATCTACACCCGAACCGGTGACGACGGCACCACGTCCCTTGGTGACATGAGCCGGACCGGCAAGAACGATCCGCGGTTGCGGGCCTACGCGGATGTCGACGAGGCCAATTGCTCTCTCGGAGTCGTTCTCGCGCAACCACGACTCGATGACGACGTCCGGGCGCTGCTGTTGACCATTCAGAACGATCTGTTCGATGTCGGGGCCGATCTATGCACCCCGGTGATCGACGAGCCCGAGCACCCGCCGCTGCGCATCACCGACGCGTACATCTCCGCTCTCGAAACCGCGTGCGATGACTACAACGAGCGACTCGAGCCGCTGCGCTCCTTCGTTCTTCCCGGAGGCACTCTGACCGCGGCGTATCTGCACGTAGCTCGGACGGTAGTTCGACGGGCGGAGCGAACGACCTGGGCGGCCCTGGACACCTACCACGGCGGCATGAACCCGCTGACGGCCACGTATCTGAATCGGCTGAGTGACCTGCTGTTCATCCTGGCGCGCATCGCTAACGCCGGAGATGACGTGCTGTGGCAGCCGGGTGCCCGCCCCTGAAGATGCGCATCACCAGGTGGACATAACCACCTGACGGGCACGCACGCCTACGAAAGCCCCTTGGCTGCTCCTGCGACGGTGATCCGGGTTTCGGCGCGCTTGAGAGCAGAGGTGTCCTCGGTCTCGTCCCCTGCCGCCTGAGCACGGGATAGGGCCGCCTGCGCCCGCTCGAGATCGATGTCCTCGGCCAACTCGGCGACCTCGGCAATGACGTTGACCTTGTTGGAATCTACGGAGAAGAAACCGCCGTGCACGGCGACTATCATCTTGTTGCCGTCGGACTCCTCGATGCGGAGCGGACTGTCCAGCAACAGCGCCAGCACCGGCTCGTGGCCGGGCAGGATTCCGATCTCACCCTCCGGTGTCTTCGCGACCACCGACTTCGCCTCGCCCTGCCACAGCAGGCGCTCGGCTGATACCACGGCGACTTCCAGCGTGGAATCTTCGGCCACGGTTACTTCTTCTCCAGTTCCGCGGCCTTGCGCTCGACGTCGTCGATACCACCGCACATGAAGAAGGCCTGCTCGGGCAGGTGGTCGTACTCGCCCTCGGCAAGCTTCTTGAACGAGGCAATGGTCTCTTCAATCGGCACGAACGAGCCTGGCTGGCCGGTGAAGGCCTCGGCCACGAACATGTTCTGCGACAGGAAGCGCTGGATGCGGCGCGCACGGCCGACGATGATCTTGTCCTCTTCGGAGAGTTCGTCGATACCGAGGATCGCGATGATGTCCTGGAGGTCCTTGTAGCGCTGGAGAATCTCCTTGACGCGAGCCGCGACCGCGTAGTGCTCGTCACCGATGTAGCGCGGATCCAGAATTCGCGAGGTGGAGTCGAGCGGGTCCACCGCCGGGTAGATACCCAACTCCGAGATCGGACGCGACAGCACCGTGGTGGCGTCGAGGTGGGCGAAGGTCGTCGCCGGCGCCGGGTCGGTGAGGTCGTCGGCGGGGACGTAGATCGCCTGCAGCGACGTGATCGAGTGGCCGCGGGTCGAGGTGATGCGCTCTTGCAGCTGACCCATCTCGTCGGCCAAGGTCGGCTGGTAGCCCACCGCCGAGGGCATGCGACCGAGCAGGGTCGACACCTCCGAACCGGCCTGCGTGAAACGGAAAATGTTGTCGATGAACAACAGTACGTCTTGCTTTTGCACATCGCGGAAGTACTCCGCCATGGTCAACGCAGCCAACGCGACACGAAGGCGGGTGCCCGGGGGCTCGTCCATCTGACCGAAGACCAGAGCGGTCTTCTCGATAACCCCGGATTCGGTCATTTCCAGGAAGAGGTCGTTGCCCTCACGGGTGCGCTCACCCACACCGGCGAACACCGACACGCCGCCGAAGTTCTCCGCGACGCGGTAGATCATCTCCTGGATGAGCACGGTTTTGCCGACACCGGCTCCGCCGAACAGGCCGATTTTGCCACCCTTGACGTACGGGGTGAGCAGGTCGATGACCTTGATGCCGGTGGTGAAGACCTCGGTCTTCGACTCCAGCTGATCGAAGGCGGGCGCCTGGCGGTGGATGCTCCAGCGCTCGCTGATGTCGAGACTGGCCGCATCCACATCCAGCGGCACGCCAAGGGTGTTCCAGACGTGACCCTTGGTGACGTCACCAACGGGGACAGTGATGGCGTCGCCGGTGTCCTGCACGGGGGCACCCCGGACGAGACCGTCGGTCGGCTGCATCGAGATGGCTCGCACCATGTTGTCACCGATGTGCTGCGCGACCTCGAGGGTCAGGGTTTGAGCCCCGCCACCCTCGTCACCGCTGTCGAAGGACACGTCGACGGTCAGTGCGTTGTACAACTCGGGCATCGCCTCGACGGGGAACTCCACGTCGACGACCGGGCCTGTCACGCGGGCAACGCGCCCGACGCCGGTGGTGGTCTCAGTCGTTGCGGTCATCTCGTTCCTCTTCCTTCGCTTTCGTATTCGTTGGTCTTACGCCGAGAGGGCGTCGGCGCCGCCGACGATCTCGCTGATTTCCTGGGTGATCTCCGCCTGACGGGCCTGGTTGGCCTGACGGGTCAAGGAGCGGATGAGCTCCTCAGCGTTATCCGTCGCAGACTTCATGGCTCGTCGACGTGCGGCGTGCTCGGAGGCCGCCGACGTCAACAGGGACAGGTACACCATCTGCTCGATGTACCGGGGAAGGAGCGCGTCGAGGACACCCTCCGAGCTCGGTTCGAACTCGTACAGCGGGAAGGGCATCCCGGACTCGTTCGGCTCGATAACCTCATCCACGACCTCCAGCGGGAGGATCCGGCGCACGCGAGTCTCCTGGGTGCCCATGTTGATGAAGTGGGTGTATACGACGTGGATCTCGTCGACTCCACCCTCCTGGTTTTCATCGCCGTAGAAGGCAGCCAGCAGATCGCCTCCGATGCGTTTGGCGTCCGCATAACTGGGCTGATCGGTGAANCCCGTGTACTCACCTCCCATCTCCCGACCGCGGAAGCGGTAGTACGACACGCCCTTGCGACCGACGACGAACGGCAGGACCGTCATGCCCTTGTCGTTCAGGTTTTGGGTGAGGGCTTCGCCTTCCTTGATGCTGTTGGTCGAGTAGGCGCCGGCGAGACCTCGGTCGGCGGTGATGATGAGCACGGCGGCCCGCTCCTGCTTGTCCGCCTTGGCAGTCAACGGATGCTTGGAGACGTCCGACGCATGCGAGGCAGCTGCAGAAACCGCGTCGACGAGTTGGGTCAAGTACGGCATCGACGCGTCTAAGCGCTGCTGCGCTTTGACGATCCGAGATGACGCGATCAACTCCATCGCCTTCGTGATCTTCTTGGTCGCCTGGACGGAACGGATCCGTCGTCGGAATACCCTCAGCTGTGCACCCATGAACTAGCCCCGCACCGACCGAGTGATCTGCGTTGGATCGACATCTTCGTCCTCGATGGCCTCTACCGGCTCGTCGTTGACCAGCAGTTGTCCAGACGAGGTGGAAAACTGACGCTTGAATTCCTCGATGGTGGCTTCCAACACGCTGACGGTGTCGTCCGACAAGTCAGAGGTGCTGCGAATGGCGTCGAGGATCTCCGCCTTGTTGCGCTCGACGTAGTCCAAGAACTCGGCATCGAAGCGACGGATGTCCTCGACCGGGACGTCGTCCAACCTGCCCGTCGTTCCCGCCCACACGGAGATGACCTCGCGCTCCATGGCCTGCGGCTCGTACTGTGCCTGCTTGAGCAGTTCGACGAGGCGGGAACCGCGCTCGAGCTGTGCTTTCGATGCAGCGTCGAGGTCTGAGCCGAAGGCGGCGAACGCCTCGAGCTCGCGGAACTGTGCGAGGTTCAACCGCAACTGGCCGGCCACCTTCTTCATGGCCTTCGGCTGCGCTGAACCACCCACACGGGAAACGGAGATACCGACGTTGATGGCTGGGCGCACACCGGAGTTGAACAGATCGGACTCCAAGAAGCACTGGCCGTCGGTGATGGAGATGACGTTGGTGGGAATAAACGCCGAGACGTCGTTCGCCTTGGTCTCGATGATCGGCAGACCCGTCATCGAGCCACCGCCCATTTCGTCGGAGAGCTTCGCGCAGCGCTCCAAGAGGCGACTGTGCAGGTAGAAGACGTCACCGGGGTAGGCCTCGCGGCCGGGGGGACGACGCAAGAGCAAGGACACGGCGCGGTACGCCTCCGCCTGCTTGGACAGATCGTCGAAGACGATCAGCACGTGCTTGCCGCCGTACATCCAGTGCTGGCCGATAGCCGATCCTGTGTACGGGGCCAAATACTTGAAGCCCGCGGGGTCGGATGCGGGTGCGGCCACGATGGTCGTGTACTCCATCGCGCCGTACTCTTCCAGGGCTCCCTTGACGGACGCGATCGTCGAACCCTTCTGCCCGATCGCCACGTAGATGCAGCGAACCTGCTTGCTCGGGTCTCCTGACTTCCAGTTCTCGCGCTGGTTCAAGATCGTGTCCAGACACACGGCGGTCTTGCCGGTCTGGCGGTCACCGATGACGAGCTGACGTTGTCCGCGGCCGATCGCCGTCATCGCGTCGATCGCCTTGATGCCGGTCAGCATCGGCTCCTTCACGGGCTGACGCTGGACGACCGTGGGGGCCTGCACCTCTAGGGCACGGCGATCTTCAGCTTCGATGGCACCTAGCCCGTCGATCGGGTTGCCCAGCGGATCGACCACACGTCCGAGGAAGGCGTCGCCTACCGGGACGGAGAGAACTTCTCCGGTGCGCCGTACGGGCTGCCCCTCTTCGATATGCGCGCCGTCGCCGAGGAGCACCACACCGATCTCTCGAACGTCGAGGTTCAGCGCGACACCGAGCAGTCCTCCCTCGAACTCCAGCAACTCGTTGGTCATCGCCGAGTGGAGGCCTTCGACGCGGGCAATGCCATCGCCGATCTCCGTGACGCGACCAACTTCTTCTCGGGCGGTGGACGGCGAGTACGCCGCGACGTTCCGCTCGATCGCATCCCGGATTTCTTCCGGCCGGATCGTCAGCTCCGTCATGGTGTCCTGCTTTCCTTCGTCGGGCCCGCGGTGCGGGCGGTGTGTGGGGTCGTTGTTGTTGGGTCAGCCCAAGACTGCTCTGCGGGCCTGTTCTAGTCGAGATGCGACGGTGCCGTCGATGACCTCGTCGCCGATGGTCACCATGACCCCGCCAAGCACGGCGGGATCGACGGCGACGTTGAGCCGTACGGTCCGGCCCTTTAATGAAGACAACGCCGCCGCAAGACGACGGGATTGCTCCTCGGTNAGGGGGGCTGCCACCCGCACCTCGGCCACCACTCGCTCGCGCTGCCGGGCAGCGAGTTCGCACAGGGTGTCGATCGCAGCGTCGAGTCGCTGACCATGCAATCGCCCGACGGTCGACTCCAGCACCTCGCGGGTTGCCGCGGTCGCCCTGTCGGACAGAAGGTCGCGCACGATGGCGGCCTTGGTCTGCGCCGACCGCGCCGGGTCACCCAAAGCCATCTGCAGTTCCGCGGAGGCATCGATCGCCCGGCCGAACCGGAAGATCTCCTCTTCGGTGGCATCAAGCGTGCCGTTGCCCTCTGCGACGGTGAACGCCGCCTGCGCAGCGAGCTGCTCGAGTGCGATCACCAGATCGACGTCGTCGGACCACCGATGGTCCACGACATCGGCAACCGTGTCGAGGGCCACAGCGGAGACCTGATTGGCCAAGATGTCCCGGATCAAGGACTCCCGAACAGACGCTGGCTGTCCGGAATCGGCCAAGGTCGAGCGAAGTTGCGCGTTGTCGTCCAGCAGCGCCGCCACGGCGAAAACCTGCGCGGACAACTCATCGAAGCCCGGCGCTTGCCGGCGGGCATCGAGGGCGGCCGAACAAGCGGCGAGGGATTCGCGGCTGGAACCGAGCATCAGTTGGATACCTGCCTTTCGAGGTCATCGAGGAAAGCATCGACGGTCGAGCGAACGCGCGCGTCGTCAGTCAAAGATTCCCCGACGACTTTGCTGGCAAGTTCGACGGACAACTCCCCTACCTGCCGGGTGAGCGTGCTCATCGCTTGGGCTCGATCGGCAGCCATCTGTGCTTCCGCCGCAGCGGTGACCTGGGCGGCTGCCTGTCGTGCCTCGTTCTTGGCTTCCTCCACCATTGACGAGCGGTCGGCCTGGGCTTGTGTCCGGATGGCCGACGCTTCCTCACGTGCCGAAGCAAGCTGCTCCTTGTACTCCTCGAGTACACGGCTGGCTTCCGCCTGAGCTTCCTCAGCACGCTGCAGGCCACCCTCGATGGCGTCTGCACGCTCGTCGAGTGTCGCTTTGATCTTGGGCAACGCGAATTTGCCGAGAGCACCGAAGACGATCAAGAACGCGATCAGGCCGATGATCAACTCATCGACCGGAACGGCGAGAACGCTTGGCATCTCCTCGCTTGCGGCGCTGACTGCTGCCACAACCTTCATTGCCGGAACCTCTCTGGTCAGTGGTCGGGGGGACGTGTGTTCGTCATGGACCGGTGCGTTGCACGCTTATGGTCAGCGCCTAACGCGGTCGATCACGCTCCGAAGACGAAGGGAACGACGAAGCCAATGAGCGCCAGCGCCTCCGCGAGAGCGAAGCCGAGGAGCATGTTCTGGCGAATCACGCCGTAGGCCTCAGGCTGGCGGGCGATCGCCTGCACACCTTGGCCGAAGATGATGCCGATACCGATACCAGGGCCGATCGCGGCAAGGCCGTAACCGATCGATCCGATGGAACCGGTGAGTTCCGCGAGAAGCGACATGTCGTTTCCTTTGCTTTCCGGGCCGACGGCGGTTTCCGTCGGTCTGGGGTCGTGGGTGGTTATTCAGTTGTGTGCGGGGCACTCACCATCAGTGCTCCGCGTGCAGCGCGCTCCCTATGTAGACGGCAGCGAGCAGCGTGAAGATGTAGGCCTGCAAGGCCTGGATGAAGGCTTCGAATCCGGTCAGCGCAACGGTGACAACGAAGGACGCCACGGAACCGAGAATTCCGATGACGCTCGCGCTGATCAGATAGAAGGCGGCGATGCTGAACGTCGCGAGCAATAGATGGCCCGCGAACATGTTGGCGAAGAGTCGAACCGCATGAGTGAACGGCCGCACGAGGATGTTGGAGATCAACTCGATCGGGGCCAACAAGATGTACATGGCCTTGGGGACGCCCGGCGGGAACATCATGTTGGTGAAGAACTTGAGAGGGCCCTGCTTGATCATGCCCAGCGGAACCCAGGTGAAGTACACGATGAGGGCGAAGGCCACCGGAATCGCGAAGATCGAAGTCGCCGGCAACTGTGCGCCGGGCAGGATCCCGAAGAAGTTCAAGACCCACACGAAGAAGAAGAAGCTGAACAGGAACGGGACGAATTTCTCGCCTCCGTGCCCGATGGTCTCTTTGGCGATTCCGTCGCGAACGAAGACGTACCCCACCTCGCCGATGTTCTGGGCGCCGCGTGGGACCAACTTGGGCTTGCGGAACGCGTAGGTGAAGAAACCAACGACAGCGACAACACCGAGGAGCAGCAGCACCGTGACCTTCGAGAAGCCGAACTCCAGGCTCGCCAACTGCAGCGTGAAGATGTCCTCGAAGACGAAGATCTCGGCACCCGGAGCGGGGAAGCCGCATCCAGACATCAAATGGCAATCGGGACCACCCGCGGCGGCCACGCTCGTGGGAGCAGACGCGGAAACGACCTCAGCAAACACTCAGGTCCTCCATCACGTTCGACCCTCCTGGCCTGCATCCACGTTCGTCGCTTGCTCGTGCGCCGCTTGCTGTGGCGGTGCTTCCTGGCGCGCTCGGTGATCGGGACCACGGCCCTGACGCACCGCCTCTTCGCGAGCGAGACCCGTGAAGATCAGGTAGTACGACAGTCCCAGCCCGACGAAGGCACCGATGGCAATGAGCGCCGGTCGGTTCCCCCACCACAAAGAGATCAACCAGCCGATCCCGGCGTACAGAACGATGCCGGCTATCAGTCGACTGGAGATCGTCCAAGCGGCGTTGTCCATTGCCGGGGAAGAGTACGCACCTGCTGGTGAGGACGACGTCGGATTCGAACGCTGACGCGCACGGTACCAGGGGGTAGCACCCGTCATGATCCGGCCTCCGGGTCCACGTAGAGGACCTTCGTGCGGGCGAAAACCCACACTTCGGCCACGGTCCAGGCGAGGGTGCACGCGACGATCGTTCCGGCGAAAACGCGGGTATCGAACGCGGTGGTGTCGGCGAAGGCGATGATGAGAACGAACAGAACCCCGATCTTCACGAGATAGATCGTCAAGGCAACGGTCATGGCCATCTGTGGGTTGCTCTTGAGTACAGAACCCAGCACGAACTGCCCAACGCTGAAGAAGACCAGAACCAAGACCGTGGCGAACACGCCACCGAGGGCACCGCTGACTCCACTGCTGGCCGCTCCGATGGCGATCCCCACGGCACCCACGAGGGCGGTGGTCAACCCCGCTCGTTTCAGGACCAACGCGTCGACGCTCGGAGAGTCGTTGGTGGCGCGCGGTGGGGCGCTTGCGTCGTCTGTCATCACTGTCGTAGCCGTTGTCCGAAAATCCACGTCCGACGGGGTCGTTGTCCGACGGGAATTCGCCCTCAGACGCTATCGCACCTGCCGCGAGGTTTCACCCCAAGCATGGTTGCCNGGGGCCCCGAGGCGTGGTCTTCGTCACGATCGTTGTCACCGCCTTCGTCGCGGCCATGATCGCGGCGCTCGTCGCGCACCGCCGATCGACGAGCGTCCTCTCAGCCCAAGGACGAATCGCGTCCGTCGGCGGCACGCAGCGGTCGGACGTCGGCCCCGGTGTGCTCGGTGCTCCCCTCGGCACCCATGGACTTCGACGGGCGCCGCACCAGCCACAACAGGGCACCCAGCCCCACGATGAATCCGCCAGCTGCGTAGGGCCACGGCACGAAGGCCACCGCGACAGCGGTGCCGGCGACGAGCCCCGTCCAGGCGTACATCAGCAGGACAGCCCGGCCCTGCGAATGCCCCATCTCCAGGAGACGGTGGTGAAGGTGCTGCTTATCCGGCGCGAAGGGGTTTCGGCCGGCTCTGGTTCGGCGGATGACGGCCAAGAAAAGGTCCACTAGCGGTATCGCCATCACGGCCACGGGTAGCGCGATGGGCAGCAGGGTGGGCAGCAGGGCTCCGGTGGTCAGAGCGCTCGGATCGACCTGCCCGGAGAGCGTGATGGTTCCCGCGGCCAGCAAGAGCCCGAGGAGCATTGACCCGGTGTCCCCCATGAAGATCCGCGCTCGGGTGTAGTTGTGGGGAAGAAATCCCACCGTCATTCCGACCAGCAGGACGCTCACCAGCGTTGCCAGGGTGGCGCGATCGAGACCGGACTCCACGCTGAGCAAGTACGCGTATCCGAAGAAAGCCCCGGCAGCCACCAGCACGATTCCAGCGGCAAGACCGTCCAGACCGTCCACGAAGTTGATGGCATTGATGCTGATAACGACGATCAACACGGTGAACAGCACGCTGGTCACCGGGTCGAGGACGAAAGTGCCCCCGATGGGCAACCAGATGATCGCGATTCCCTGGAAGGCCATCACACCGGCAGCGAGCACCTGCCCCGCGAGTTTCGTGGGTGCGTCCAGTCCCCACTTATCGTCAACGACTCCCAGCGCAACGATGATCGCAACACCGGACAGCAGCGCGAGCGGTGTTCGACCACTGTCGAACACAGCGCTCATCATCGGGAGTTTGCTGGCGAGAATGCCTCCGGCGAGCAGTCCCCCAACCATCGCCAGACCGCCGAGCAGCGGCGTGGGGGTGTCGTGGACGTCCCGGTCCCGCACCGGCGCCATCACTTTCCACTTCTTGGCAAGTTCTCTCGCCAGCGGCGTCAGTAGATATGTGACCGCAGCAGCGGCCACCAGGCACAGGATGTATTCCCGCACGCGCCCTAGTCCGTCGTTCTTTGATCTCGCGGATAGGCGGGGTGACGTTCGACGAGTTTGCTGACTTCGACGGAGATATCGGCTGCCGCCGAGCCATCGGCATCGGTCACCGCGCGGTGGATCAGGTCGGCGATCTCGCGCATGTCGTTCTCCAGCATGCCCTGAGTCGTCACCGACGGTGTTCCCACGCGGATACCCGAGCCCACCGACGGGGGCTGAGGATCGTAGGGAATCGCGTTCTTGTTGAGCGTGATGCGCGCGGCATCGCATCGAGTCTCCGCATCGGCGCCGGTAACGCCGATCGACTGCAAGTCGATCAGGGCCAGGTGGGTATCCGTTCCTCCGCTGGTCGGCCGCATTCCGTGCTCGGCAAGCCCCTCGCAGAGCGCCTGCGCGTTACGAATCACCTGGGAGGCGTACTGCTGGTACTCCGGTGTTGCGGCCTCCCGCAGGGCAACGGCCTTGGCGGCGACCCCGTGCATGAGGGGTCCGCCCTGCATCATCGGGAACACGGCCTTGTCCACGGCCTTCGCATGCTCGGCCTTACACAGCATCATGCCGCCACGCGGGCCGCGCAGAACCTTGTGCGTGGTGAACGTGACGACGTCGGCGTACGGAACCGGACTCGGGATCGCCTTGCCGGCGACCAATCCGATGAAGTGGGCCGCGTCCACCATCAAGATCGCGCCGACCTCGTCGGCGATTGCTCGGAACGCCACGAAGTCGACGAGTCGGGGATAGGCGGTCGCCCCACAAATGATCATCGTGGGTCGGTGCTCGAGGGCCAGGTCACGGACTTGGTCGTAATCGATCATCTCGGTGTCCTCGCGCACTCCGTAGGACACGACGTTGAACCATTTGCCGGAGAAGTTGACCGGAGAACCGTGCGTGAGGTGCCCACCGTGCGACAGGCTCATCGCCAAGACGGTGTCGCCGGGCATGGTGAACGCTCCGTAGGCGGCGATGTTGGCGCTGGCACCACTGTGTGGCTGCAGGTTGGCGTGCTCGGCACCGAAGAGTTCTTTCGCCCGCGCGATGCCGATCTCCTCGGCAGAATCGACCTCTGAGCAACCGCCGTAGTAGCGCCGCCCCGGATAGCCCTCGGCGTACTTGTTGCTCAGCGTGGATCCGAGCGCAGCCAGCACCGCCGGCGATGTGAAGTTCTCGCTCGCGATCAACTGCAGCCCGCCGCGCAACCGATCGAGTTCCCCCAGGATGATGGACGCGATCTGCGGGTCTTCGGACTGCAGAGCACCGAAGTCCGGTCCCCAAAACACGTCCTGATCCGATGACGTCATCGCTACTCCTGATCGCTTGCTGGTGAGGGTGGTGCCTGCGCCACCGGGTCGGACGGCGCTTGCTCCACTGTGGCCACTGTATCCCCGGTTCCCTGCTCGAGCCTGCGCAACACCTCCTGAACCCGCTCGGCGGCGACAGCTCCTTCTCGGGCAATGGACACCTCGGTGAATCGGGCGTCGACGATGGTGCTGGAGAGTTCCGGGTCTTCCTGAGCCGACCACGACCGTTCTCCAAGGGCCCCGACGTCACACGCGCCGGAGACGTCGTCGCCGAGCGCTTCGAGTGCTTCCTCAATGGTGCGCGGTGCATCTCCTCCGGCGATGGTGGCTGTGCTCGCTGCAATAGGTCCGAGTCGAGCACACACGGCGAGGGTGAACGGATGAAGGGGCATGCGGACCGCCAGCGGCGCACGCTTCGGGTGATCCCAGGCAAGTGTCGGCTGCGGCCGCAACAACACCGTGAGCAAGCCGGGCCAGAACGCCTCCATGAGTTTCTTCGCGACCCGCGGGACTCGTGCCGCAACGCCGGAGACGACAACGGGCGAGGCCACCAGTAAGCCCAAGGGAGTCGACTCGGGCACCATCTTCGCCCGCCGGAGCAATGCCGTTCCACGCAAAGAAAAGGCATCGGTGGCAACGACGTAACTGTTTTCGGTCGGCAAGATGACCAGACCACCGCGCCGCATAGCGGCTACGGCACCACCGACAGCAGTTTCCCGGTTGGCTCCGTCCGCGCACTCCCACACCTGGCCGGCGCTCATCGAAGACTCGTCATCGAATTTCCTCGCTCGCCGAAATCAGAATTCGGCTCTGGCGGCAAGGGTAAAGCGTGGCAGTCCGGCCAGATCCCGTCTGTCGGTCACACCCGTGAAAACACTGGTTCCGGGAAGTCCCGGGATGTGCGTTGCCATGTCCTCATCGATCACGGTCTGGCGAAGGATCTGCAGAACTCCTCCGGTGGGGTCGTCTGGCCCCTGCGTATCGGCGTGCTCGATCACCAGCAAGCCACCAGGTCGAAGGAGCACCGCCGCTGTTCGCGCGATGCCACGCACCACGTCCAATCCATCGGCGCCCCCATACAGCGCCACCGCCGGGTCGTGATCGCGCACCTCGATCTCGCGCGGGACCATCGCATCGGGGATGTACGGCGGATTCGCGCACACCACATCCACGGTGCCCGCCAGGTGACCGAGGGGCTGACCGGGCGACGCCACTTCCGTGGCGTCCGCTGCTACGACCTCCAGCGAAGATCCACCATCGGCCGCCGTGGCTCGGTACTCCTCGACATTGCGCTCGGTCCACTCCAGCGCAGCCTCGTCTTGTTCAACGAGAAACACCGTGGAACCGGGGGCTTCCAGGGCGAGGGAGAGTCCGATGACTCCGCTTCCCGCACACAGATCCACCGCCGTTCCGCCCGCGGCGTCACGCAACGCACGAACTCCCGCTTCGGCGATCAATTCGGTCTCCGGCCGTGGGACGAACACACCGGATCCCACCGAGACCTCGAGTCGACGAAAAGCAGCACGCCCGGTGATGTGCTGCAGGGGAACGCGCGTGAGGCGCCGGGCCACTGCCTTTTCGAATTGCACCCGCTGCGACGCGCGAGGCTCGTCATGCAGGAAGAGCCGACTACGCGGAACGTCGAGCACCCACGCCATCAGCCACGCGGCATCGGCTTGCGGCGACGGGACCCCTGCACCAGCGAGTCGGCGTTCGGCATCGTAGAGAAGGTCGCGAACCGTCTGCCGGCCACCGTCGGTGGAGTAGCCACCGGACTCGACGTCGTCGAAGCGGGGGGAATCGTCGCCCATGGCTCATCCGTCCCCTCAGGCCGATGCCTCAGGTGATCCCGACAGTCGGGACTCNCGATCCGCCTGAGTGCAGGCGTCCACGATGGCATCCAAGTCGCCATCGAGAACTTGGTCGAGATTGTGGGCCTTGAAACCCACGCGATGATCGCTGATCCGATTCTCGGGAAAGTTGTAGGTGCGGATGCGCTCACTTCTGTCCACGGTGCGGACCTGACTGCGTCGCGCGTCTGATGCTTCCTGCGCCGCCTGTTCCTCCGCTATGGCCAGCAAACGAGCGCGCAGAATGCGAAGCGCCTGTTCGCGGTTCTGCAACTGGCTCTTCTCGTTCTGGCAGGACACGACGACGCCTGTGGGAACGTGGGTGATGCGCACAGCTGAGTCGGTGGTGTTCACGCTCTGCCCACCGGGACCCGAAGATCGGTACACGTCGATGCGGAGATCGTTCGGATCGATGGTCACGTCAACGTCCTCGGCTTCCGGCAAGACGAGCACGCCCGCCGCCGATGTGTGAATCCGGCCCTGGGATTCGGTAACGGGCACTCGTTGGACTCGATGGACGCCACCTTCGAATTTCAGTCGCGCGAAGGGAGCTTCTCCCGGCTCGGGAACGCCCTTGGCTTTCACCGCGAGGGAAACGTCCTTGTAGCCGCCAAGGTCGGACTCGACCGCGTCGATGACCTCGGTAGCCCAGCCGCGCCGTTCGGCGTAACGCAGATACATGCGCAGTAGGTCTCCGGCGAACAGGGCTGATTCCTCGCCGCCCTCGCCGGCCTTCACTTCGACGATGACGTCTTTGTCGTCCATGGGATCGCGGGGAATGAGGAGCTCACGAAGCCGCTCCGCCGCGCGCTCTTCTCGTTCCGCCAGACTCGCTGCCTCGTCGGAGAAGGCGTCATCCCCCAACTCCGCAAGTTCCACGGCGGCGAGGTGGTCCTCGTGCAGAGCGCGCCATTCCCGATAGGCGGCGACGACCGGGCGCAATTGCGCGTACCGGCGGCCGAGTTTGCGAGCCGCGGCCTGGTCTGCGTGGATCGATGGGTCGGCAAGTTCGGTCTCGACCTCGTCGAGTTCGCGTGCGAGGTCCTCGCAACTGTCAAACACGCCGTCGCCCTCCCGCCTGACGTAGCTGCCGATCANTCCACAAAAGATCGGGCGCCGGTCGGGGACCGACCGCGCGACGGGGGAGACACGCGGCCGATCCCGGGCCGGCGCCCGGGAGTTGTGCTAATTCGATCCTGAGCCGGAGCTCTTTCCGTAGCGGGTTTCGAACTTCGCTACGCGACCACCCGTATCGAGAATCTTCTGCTTGCCAGTGTAAAACGGATGGCACTGGGAACACACGTCCGCGTGAATGACGCCGTTCTTCGCGGTGCTCCGCGTCGTGAACGTACTCCCGCAGGTGCACGTCACCGTCGTCTCCACGTACTCCGGGTGGATATCAGCTTTCACTTCGTCACGTCCTCTGTGTTGATGTCCGGGTCGTCGGCCACCCTCGGGGGGAGAGGCGACGGGAACCGGAGCGACGAAAGTATGCCACGGACAGGGTCACTCTTCCTCCGTGGACCCCTGGACAGATGGTGTGGTCTTTTGCACCTGCAGCAAGAAGTCGTAGTTGTTGTCGTTTTCGCGCAGCTTGCTGAGCAGCAACTCAATGGATTGCTGCTGATCGAGCGCGTGCAGGACCCGACGCAGCTTCCATACGATCTTGAGTTCGTCGCTGGACATCAGCAACTCCTCCTTGCGGGTGCCGGACGCGTCCACGTCCACCGCAGGGAAGACCCGCTTGTCCGCGAGTCGGCGGTCGAGCTTCAATTCCATATTGCCCGTGCCCTTGAACTCTTCGAAGATCACCTCGTCCATCCGCGACCCGGTCTCCACTAGAGCCGTGGCAAGAATCGTCAGCGAGCCACCGTTCTCGATGTTGCGGGCAGCACCGAAGAACTTCTTGGGCGGATAGAGCGCCGTGGAGTCGACACCACCGGACAAGATGCGTCCGGACGCTGGCGCCGCGAGGTTGTAGGCACGGCCGAGTCGGGTCATCGAGTCGAGCAGGACGACGACGTCGTGACCGAGTTCCACCAGACGCTTGGCGCGCTCGATCGACAGTTCACTGATGATCGTGTGGTCCTCTGCAGGGCGGTCGAAGGTAGAGGCGATGACCTCACCCTTGACCGAACGCTGCATGTCGGTGACTTCTTCCGGTCGCTCGTCGACGAGCACGACCATCAGGTGAACCTCGGGGTTGTTCTCAGTGATGGCGTTCGCGATGGCCTGGAGCACCATCGTCTTACCGGCCTTCGGCGGAGACACGATGAGTCCGCGCTGCCCTTTACCAATCGGGGCGACGAGATCGATAACGCGTGTCGTCAGATTCTGCGGTGTCGTCTCCAGCCGCAACCGGTCCTGCGGATACAGCGGGGTCAGCTTCGAGAAGTCGGGCCGGTCTTTGGCCGCCTCCAGGTCTCCCCCATTGATGGTTTCCACACTCACCAGCGGGTTGAACTTCTCTCGCCGTTCACCGTCGCGCGGTTGACGCACCTGACCGGTGATTGCATCTCCCTTGCGCAAGTTGTACTTGCGCACCAACGACAGCGAGACGTACACGTCGTTGGGGCCCGGAAGGTAGCCACCGGTGCGGACGAAGGCGTAGTTGTCCAAAACGTCGATGATGCCCGCCACCGGCAACAGAACATCGTCCTCAGTGACGACCGGCTCGCCTTCGCCGTAGCCACCCTTGCGGTCGCGACGGTCCCGATACCGGTCCCGACCCCGACGGCGGCGACGACCGCCATCGTCTCGGTCGTTTCGGTCGTTACGGTCGTTACGGTCGTTACGGTCGTTGCGGTCATTTCGGTCGTTGCGNTCGNTNCGNTCNTTGCGATCGCTCCGATCGTTGCGGTCGTTACGGTCGTTGCGAGAAGNTCCTTCGGAGGACTCCGACGAGCCCCCTCCATCGGNCTTCGAGGCCGTGCTGGCGGAGTCTTGTGTGTCCGCGGAGCCTGCACTATCGGGGGACCCGGCGTCGCGCGTCGCAGAACGCGAACCTCGCCGCGGGGCACCGCCTTGCTGTTGCCGCTCACTGATGGCGGCAATGAGCTCCTGCTTGCGCATGCCACTCGAGCCGGTGATTCCCAGTTGCTGGGCGAGTTGCTTGAGCTCGGGCAGAAGCATCGAGGCGAGGCTGCTGCCTCGATCGGCAGTGCTCGTTGTTGTTTCGGTCATATTTTCCTTCGACTGTGCTGATGTTCTTTCGGTCAGCGGAAACGTGAACTGTCGGCACCCGTGACGTCACCGACAACGGGGCCGCCTCGCAAGCCTGGGCTCGAACCCCGAGGAAAACATCCCGGGCGGGAAACAAACCGTGGGTTCACCTGCTGCACGCTCGGTGCAGGAAGTCCAACATCGGACCTTTGAGGCGTTACGACTGTAGCACCGCACACTTACGGGGAGTCAATAGGGCACTCCCGCGCGCCCACCTCACTGATCGCGAGGTCGTGCACACGCCAGCGGCTCGCATCTTTCTGCGCAGCACCACTCAGGCTCGCAACCGTGTCGTGCATTCGCCCGAAATCCTCCGCGCGGTCGGTGACGGCGATGACCGAGGGGCCGGCGCCAGAGATCGCGGCAGGTACCCCTGCCGCACGCAAGGACGCCACCAACGCGGAGGCCTCCGGATATGCATCTGAACGCGCAGGCTGGTGCAGCCGATCGGACATCGCCTCCCACAGCAGATCCGGTTGTCGGGTCATGGCGTGGACGAGCAGCGCCGAGCGGCTCACGTTGTGAACGGCGTCCGCATACGACACCGATGCGGGAAGGACACGGCGCGCATCCAATGTCGGGAGCGTCTCAGTCGGGACGGCGAGCACCGCGCGCAGGTCAGGGTGCGCATTCATGCGAACACATCCCGGGGAACCGGCGTCGTCGAGCCAGGCGATCGTGAAGCCGCCGTGCAACGCCGCCGACAAGTTGTCCGGGTGACTCTCCATCGTCGTCGCGAGTGACAACAACTCCTCGTCGGACATAGCGATGCCCGATTCCTCCGCCACCATGGCGCGCGCAAGAACCATTCCACCGATGATCGCAGCCGCTGACGAGCCCAACCCGCGTCCGTGCGGAATCGCGTTACGGCAGCGAAGCACGAAACCGGTCGGTTGCTGGCCCATGGCCGCGAAGGCTGTGCGCATGGCCGCGACGACCAGGTGCTGCTCATCGCGGGGAACCTCGTCGGCGCCTTCGCCCGCTACTTCGACCAAGACCCCCTCGTCGTCGGTCACCATCGCGATCAACTCGTCGTACACCGCGAGTGCCAGACCGGCGGAATCGAACCCCGGTCCGACGTTCGCGCTGCTCGCGGGAACAAGTACCCGCACCGCTTCCGATCGAAAGGCGGTCATTAGTCCGCCAAACCCAACGCCTGGGCCGCAGCCGTGGGATCGACGGGAACCACGACCGGATCCGGCGCCGACTCCAGAGCCCACTGCGGGTCCTTCAGTCCGTTGCCCGTCAATGTCGCAACGATCACCTGACCCGAATCGAGACCACCCTGGCTCTTGACCTTCAGCAGACCCGCGACACCGGCGGCGCTTGACGGTTCGCAGAACAGCCCTTCGGTCGATGCCAGCAATCGATAGGCACTCAGAATCTCGTCGTCGGTCACCGAATCGATCAGCCCGTCGGATTCGTCGCGTGCGGCGATGGCCGCGTCCCACGACGCGGGGTTGCCGATGCGGATAGCCGTCGCGATGGTTTCCGGCGAGGTCACCGGTGAGCCCTGCACCAACGGTGCCGCGCCCGCCGCCTGGAACCCCCACAGGCGCGGGCAGGAATCACTCACACCGTCGGCCTTGTACTCGGTGTAGCCACGCCAGTACGCGGTGATGTTGCCCGCGTTGCCCACCGGGAGTGCGTGAATATCGGGCGCACGCCCCAACTGATCGACGATTTCGAAACTGGCCGTCTTCTGGCCCTCGATGCGCACCGGATTCACACTGTTGACGAGCGCGACGGGATATGAGTCCGACACTTCCCGGGCAACCGTCAGGCAGTCGTCGAAGTTTCCATCCACCTGCAACAACGTCGCTCCGTGCACGATCGCCTGCGCCAACTTGCCCATGGCGATCTTGCCCTGGGGCACCAGCACCGCACTCACCATGCCGGCCTTGACGGCGTACGCCGACGCACTCGCCGAGGTGTTGCCGGTCGACGCGCAGATCACCGCCCGGGCGCCATCTTCCGCGGCCTTGCTGATGGCCATNGTCATCCCGCGGTCCTTGAACGACCCAGTTGGGTTGGCACCTTCGAACTTCAGCCACACCTCGCATTCGAGCGTTTCACTAAGCGAGCACGCGTACACCAGGGGCGTGCCACCTTCCCGCAGTGACACCACGGGCGTTTTCTTGCTCACCGGCAGTCGGTCGCGGTACTCCTCGATCACTCCGCGCCACTGATGTGCACCAGTCACGGCTGCTCTTCCCCCTCGACGCGCATCACACCGACAACGCGGCGCACCGTGTCCAGTCCACGCAATTGCTCGACGGTCGCCTCGAGTGCGGCGTCCGTGGCCAGATGCGTGCGAACGACAAGCCCGGCATCGTCACCGTGACCCTCTTGGTGGACCACCTGAATGCTCACGCCGTTTTCGGCGAAGGCAGTCGCGACACTGGCGAGGACACCGGGACGGTCGGCGACATCGAGGTTCACGTAGTACTCGGTGTAGGCGCGCCCGATTGGCAGCACGGGCAGTGCCGTGTACGTACTCTCCCCCGGCCCCCGACTGCCGCTCACCCGGTTCCGCGCGGCAGCAACGAGATCCCCGAGCACAGCACTCGCGGTGGGGTGGCCGCCGGCACCACGTCCGTAGAACATCAGTTGACCGGCCGCGTCGGCTTCGACGAAAACCGCGTTGAACGATTCACGGACCGCGGCCAGTGGATGGGTACGCGGCAGCATGGTCGGGTGCACTCGGACGATCACGCCAGAGTCTTCGGAGTCATCGATCTTCTCGGCGATGGCGAGCAACTTGATCACAAAACCCATATCCCGTGCGGCCGCCATATCGTCGGCCGTCACATCGGCGATCCCCTCGACGTGCACATCAGCCAACGTCACTCGCGTATGGAAGGCCAATTCGGCCAGGATCGCGGCCTTCGCCGCGGCGTCATGGCCGTCCACGTCCAGCGACGGATCGGATTCCAAGTATCCGAGGGCGTCGGCCTCGGCGAAAACGTCGGCGTACTCCACGCCCTCCTCGTCCATCTTGGTGAGCATGAAGTTGGTGGTGCCGTTGACGATGCCCATGACTTTGCGGACACGATCACCAGCCAGTGACTCTCGCAAGGGGCGCAACAGTGGAATAGCTCCCGCAACCGAGGCTTCGAAAGACAAATCAACCTCGTGTTGCTCAGCCGCTTTGAACAGACGGGCGCCGTCTTCGGCCAGCAGCGCCTTGTTCGCAGTCACGACGCTCGAACCCGCCGCCATGGCTGCCAGGATGCATTCGCGCGCAGTTTCTATTCCCCCCATGAGCTCCACGACGATGTCGACCCCGGATGAGGCGACGGCAACGGCGTCGTCGGTGATCAGCTCAGAAGGAATACCCGGCCGAGCCTTGCTGGCGTCCCGAACGGCAACCGCCGTGAGCCTCACAGGAGCTCCGATGCGTTCGCGAAAATCCTCGGCGTGCTCGGTGAGCAGCTCCACGACCGAGGTGCCGACGGTTCCGCCCCCGAGGAGGGCAACCGTTACCTCTTCACGTGCCATGACCGCTCCCTGTCTCCTTCGTGCTCGTCCTCGTTGCGTGCGTTCGGCTCGCCATCGCCCCGGTCAGGCGTGCGTATCGAGACCGAGCAGGTCGTCCATCGTTTCACGTCGGATGATCGTTGATGATGTGCCGTCGCGAACCCCGACCACCCCTGGACGAGTGAGGTAGTTGTAGTTCGACGCCATGGACCGGCAGTAGGCACCCGTGGCCGCGACAGCCAGCAGGTCGCCGGGAGCCAAGTCTTCGGGAAGCCATGCATCACGAACGACCACATCACCCGATTCGCAATGCTTGCCCACGACCCNGCACAACATCGGCGGAGCCGAGGAGGAGCGAGAGGCGAGTCGGACGCTGTATTCGGCGCCATAGAGGGCAGTTCTGATGTTGTCGCTCATGCCGCCGTCGACAGATACGTAGGTGCGGAAGACGCCGCTATCAAGTTCTACTGGCTTAATCGTCCCGACTTCGTAGAGGGTTATTCCCGCCGGTCCGACGATCGCTCGGCCGGGCTCGAACGCCAACGTCGGCTCGTCGATTCCCGCGTCGGAGCACGCTCGCGACACTATTCGCCCGATCTGCGCTGCCATGTCCGCGACGTTGATCGGATCGTCGCTGTCCACGTACGCGATACCCATGCCGCCCCCGAGGTTGAGTTCGGCGATGTCGATTCCTTGTTCCTCGTGCAGTCGCTGGGCGAGCGCGACGATGCGACCCGCGGCCACCTCGAACCCGGACGAGTCGAAAATCTGAGAGCCGATGTGCGAGTGCAGACCCACCAGCGAAAGGCTCGGCAACTTCGCGATTCTGCGAGCGGCCTCTTCTGCGGCGCCCGTTTCCGCCGACAGACCGAACTTCTGGTCTTCGTGAGCGGTGGCGATGAATTCGTGCGTGTGCGCTTCGACGCCCACCGTCGCGCGCACCATCACCGGTTGGACGACTCCCGCGTCGGCAGCGGCGCTGGCGACCCGTGCGATCTCCTCGAAAGAGTCCACGACGATGCGACCGACGCCGTACTCNATGGCNGCCGTGATCTCNGCCATCGACTTGTTGTTGCCGTGCATCAGCAGGGCGTCGCCCGGAACGCCTGCGCGAACCGCTACGGCGAGCTCTCCGCCACTGGCTACGTCTATGCCGAGACCTTCCTCGAACACCCACCGGGCAACGGCCACCGACAAGAAGGCCTTGGCCGCGTAATAGACCCGCGACGCTCCCGCCTGGCGATACGCCGACGCGTATTCCCGGGCCCGCGACCGCAGGTCCACTTCGTCGAGGACGTACACCGGCGAACCGTGATCGGCGGCGATGTCCCGGACATCGACCCCACCGATCGTCATGGCGCCATCGGCGCCGCGAGAACAGTGACGGGGCCAGACCGATTCGGCCAGAGCGTCGACCGCTTCGGCCGTGGGGGCCGCGACCATCGCCCCGGGATCAGTGACAAGGTCACCGTGCCGAGGGCCTGCCGGATGCGCGCGCATTGGTCAAGGCTAGGGCAGCGCGCCCCGCCCGCTCCGACGCCTGCGCTACATGCGCTCGGGGGCGCTGACTCCGAGCAGATCCAGCCCGTTGGCCAGCACTTGACGAGCCGCCGCACACAACCACAATCGAGATATGTGAAGCGGCTGGACGTCTTCCTCTCCCCGGGGCAGCACCCAGCACACGTCGTAGAACCGGTGATAGTCGGTGGCCATCTCTTCCAGATAGCGCGCCACCCGGTGGGGTTCGCGCAATTCAGCAGCGCTGGCCACGATCCGCGGGTATTCCGCCAAACGGCCGAGGAGTTCGATCTCCCGTTCATGCGTTAGGCATCCAGGGTCGAATTCCGCTTCACGCCATTCGATGCCCAGTTCTCGGGCATTTCTCAAGACAGAGGAAATCCGCGCATGTGCGTACTGAACGTAGAAGACCGGGTTGTCGTTGGTCTGTCGGGTGATCGTTTCCAGATCGAGGGTTAACGGGGAATCTGCCGGGTAGCGGATGAGCGTGTAGCGGGCGGCGTCGACACCCACTTCCTCGACCAACTCCTCCAGGGTGACGATGTTGCCCGCGCGTTTGGACAACTTGACCTCGAGTCCGCCACGCGTGATCTTCACAAGTTGGCCGATGAGGACCTCGATATCGGCATCCATGTCGTCTCCTGCGCACGCGGCCACCGCGCGCAATCGGTTGACGTATCCGTGGTGATCGGCACCAAGAAGGTAGATGTTCACGTCGAAACCGCGGGCGCGCTTGTCGACGTAGTAGGCGGTATCTGAGGCGAAATAGGTGTACTCGCCGTCGGCCTTGACGAGCACGCGATCCTTATCGTCACCAAAATCGGTCGTGCGCAGCCAGACGGCGCCATCCTCCTCGAAGACATGGCCTTGTTCCCGTAGCCGCTTCAGCCCCCGCTCCACTGCGGCCGACCCGTGCAGCTCCTGTTCTGACGCCCACACATCGAAGTGCGTGCGGAAGAGATCGAGAACCTGCTGCTGCTGTCGCAACTGTCGGGCATAGGCCGCTTCACGAAAAGCGACGAGTTGATCATCGCGCGGCAGGGAAAGGATGTCCGGATCCTCCGCGACGATCGCCGCAGCGAGATCGACCACGTAGCCACCGTGGTACCCGTCTTCTGGCACGGGTTCGCCATGAGCGCTGGCCATCACCGACGCGCCGAACCTATCCATCTGCACGCCGCGATCGTTGATATAGAACTCGCGAGCGACGTCCGCACCGGCTGCGCGAAGGACCCGCGCGATCGCATCACCCACGGCGGCCCACCGCGTGTGCCCGAGGTGAAGCGGTCCCGTCGGGTTCGCGGANATGAATTCGACGTTGACCTTTGTGCCAGCGAGGGCTTCCCCCACCCCGTAATCAGGTCCCGCCTCCACGACCGTGCGGGCAACTTCCGCGTGGGAAGCGGCCTCCAGAGTGATGTTCACGAAGCCGGGCCCAGCGACGTCCACCTGAGCGATTCCCGCGTAGCCACCGAGCTCAGACGCCAACGCCTCGGCTATCTCCCGCGGTGGACGTTGCACCCGCTTGGCCAGCACCATCGCCACGTTCGTGGCGTAGTCGCCATGCTCACGACTCTTGGGGCGCTCGACCACGATCTCGGCCTCGGAGGCATCCACATCCCCTGAGCCAAGACCGTCCAGGGCGATGTTCAGTGACCCGGCTATTGCTGCCCGCAACTCGTCGATGGTCACCGCGCGAGCGTAGCGACGCAGCGGTGTGGTTATGCTCACGGTAGGCAAGGCCCGATCAGCACCATTGTTCACACCGCGCCGCCAGCCAGGCAGCGTTGCAGTTTCTGAGCACGCGCACAGATTCCGGACGAAGGTTTGAACGGCTAGCCCGCGGCGGGCGAGGTGTCCGGCGCGAAACTTCGTGCAAGGAGAATGTGCAACATGGCTCAAGGAACCGTGAAGTGGTTCAACTCAGAAAAGGGCTACGGCTTCATCGCCCAGGCCGACGGCGGACCGGATGTGTTCGTCCACTACTCAGCGATCGAGGCTGACGGCTATCGCTCGCTCGAGGAGAACCAGGTCGTCGAATTCGACATCACCCAAGGACCTAAGGGTCCGCAGGCAGACAAGGTTCGCCCCTCGTAGCGACATCTCGTCGACTTCTCATCGAGGGCCCCACCGATCATGGTGGGGCCCTCGATGCTTGTCAGAGTCTCGTCCGGCACACTGACAACATGGCCGACGACGACATCGAGCGCCTCCTGCGCGAGGTGAACGCGGTCAATTCCGGAAGCACTTCCCGCGGATCCTCGGACGTCGAGCCGGCAACGTCGAAGGCGGTTGAGTCGGCGGGACAGTCCTCCACCGGCGGCCGGGTTGCTTTCGCTGTCGGCGCCAGCCTCGTCTTCGGCGCCGCCGGCTGGTTCTTCGGACTCCTCATGCCTTTTGTCGGCTCCTTCTCCTGCGGAGTCGGGGCCGCACTCGGATCGCTGGTGACCGGCCTGGTCGCCGGGCCCCCGCGCTGGTTCTCCTCCTGACGGGCACGTCGACGCCGACCGCGACGCAACAGCGGAGTTCGCCCTACGAGGTGTCCGAGGTCTTGACGCCATCGCTCGATTCGGCACCGAATGTCGACGCAACGGGTGCGAAGACTCCCGCGAGCCACGACGGCATCGAGACCGGTGCCGGACGAGGTGGCTCGTCGATACCTGCCCGCTGAGCTTCGATCGCAGCCCCGATCAAGATTCCCATGAAGACGAGGTAGAACCAGAGCATCAGCACGATCGGCGTACCGAAAGCAACGACNGCGGCTCCGACCGTGTTGGACAGCGACGTGTACAGACCGAAGACCGCGCTCGAGCCCAGCATCCACACGGTGGCAACCAGCACCCCCCACGAACGAATCCGAATTCGTGTCGGCACGTCCGGCAAAAGCGCGATGATCAAACCGCACACCACGTAGGCCACGACTGCGAGCGCTACCCAATTCACGACCCGCACACTCACCAAGCCAAGGAATTCCGATAGCCCGAGTTCGGCCAAGATCCGAGGGAGCAACTGAAGAACGAGCAACAGAACAACGACGACGATCATTCCCCCGAGCGCCACGATGGCGGAGATGCCACGGTCGACGAATCCGTGGATGCGTTCGGGTTGACCGAACAGTCGCGTCAATGTTGCACGCAGCCCGTAAACCACCCGCGAGGACACGTACACCGCGACGATGATGGATATGACCGTGGTGATGGTGAAGGCACTCGAGGAGCCCTTGTCGGCCAGTTCCACCAGTGCCGCCGTCGTCGGTTGCAGGGCCTGCAGGGTTTCCGGGCTTCTATCGAAAACACCTTCGATAGCCGATTGCACCTGATCGGTCGTCAAGAAGGCGCCGGCGATGGCACCGATCGCCAACGCGGTTGGGGCGAGGGCGAAGAAGGTGAAGAACGACAGGCCCCCCGCCACGATGCTTCCGCCCACGGCGGCATAGCGAAGAAGGACTGTGCGACCGAACTCGATAAGCGCCTTCAGCCGTGACACCAGCACATCATGGCGCACTCGTTCGCTGATAACCTGTCGCTCCCCCAGCCCCCGTAGCTCAGGGGATAGAGCGCCGGTTTCCGGTACCGAAGGCCGCAGGTTCGAATCCTGCCGGGGGCGCACATCAAGTGTNGACNCANACATCNCCNCGTTTCGCGCGCGTNGANTCGGGTNTTTACCCCACCATCGTGGCGGTNTTCGTCGCACTGCTGCTCATCTCCAACATCGGGGCGGTCAAACTCATCGCCTTCGGGCCACTCATCACCGACGGAGGGGCCTTCCTGTTCCCGCTGGTGTACGTCGTCGGCGACGTACTCGCGGAGGTGTACGGGTGGAAGGCGGCTCGCCGCGCCATCATCATCGCGTTCGTCATGGGTGCGTTGGCCGCTGTGACCTTCTACCTGGTTCAGATCTCACCCCCAGCCGACGGTTGGGAAAATCAGGAGGCCTTCGAGGCGGTTCTCGGCTTCGTTCCGCGAATCGTGCTNGCCAGCGTCTTGGGCTTCCTCGTCGGTCAACTTCTCAACGCTTATGTGCTGGTGTGGATCAAGCGCAAGACGCAAGAACGCAGACTCTGGGCTCGCCTGATGGGCTCTACCGTGGTGGGCGAGTTCGCGGACACCGTGGTCTTCTGCACCATCGCCTTCTACGGGGTCATCACCGGCGGCGACTTCGTGACCTACGTGATCGTTGGCTTCGTCTACAAGACCACGGTGGAAATCGTGCTTCTGCCGATCACCTATCGCATCATCGCTTACGTCAAGAAGCGTGAGCCCACGTACGAGTTGGAGTCGGCGGCCTAGCCGTCGGCCTGACTGCCGGCGTGACTGCCGGCGTGACTGCCGGCTGAACCGTCGTTCGCATAGCCCCCGAGGAACTCTTCGCGGTAGGCAGGGAAATCTCCCGACTCGATGGCGACGCGAATGTTATCGACCAGGTTCACGATGAAGTGCTGGTTGTGAATGGTGGCGAGTGTTGACGCGATCGACTCCTTGGCCTTGAAGGCGTGGTGGAGATAGGCGCGCGTGAAGTTCTGACAGGTGTAACAGGTGCAGCCCTCCTCGATAGGCGCGAAGGTTCGCCGATTAATGCTGGCCGTCACGTTGAAGCGCCCACGCGAGGTGTACAGGGCAGCGTTTCGCGCGACCCGCGCCGGCGATACGCAATCGAAGGTATCGGCACCCGAGGCAATAGCCGTGAAGAAGTCCTGCGGCTCACCGATACCGAGAAGGTGACGCGGCTTTCCTTCGGGCAATTCCTCGCACACCCAACGCACGATGTCCGCCATCCGCTCTTTCTCTATGGCACCACCGATGCCAAACCCGTCGAACGGCAATGCGGCGATATCTGAAGCGGCCTGACGGCGCAGGTCCTCGTACTGCGCGCCCTGGATGACGCCGAAGAGAGCCTGATACGCCCGCTCTGGTCGATCGGTCGTGATCCGTCGATGCTCCGCGATGCACCGCTGAGCCCATTCGAGAGTTCTGCGCAGTGCCACCTGTTGATAGTCGCGGGAGTTCATCAGCGTGGTGCACTCGTCGAACGCAAAGATGATGTCGGCCCCTAGGGCATGCTGAACCTGCATCGAGACTTCCGCCGTGAATCGGTGGCGAGACCCGTCAAGGTGCGAGGTAAAGGTCACTCCGTCGTCGTCCACGTGAGCGAGTCGGTCCTTACCCGGTGCGACAACATCGTCGACCGTACGGTCGCTGACGTCCATGGCGAGAACTTTCTTGAAACCGACGCCGAGCGAGAGCACCTGAAACCCGCCACTGTCGGTGAACGTCGGACCGGGCCAGTTCATGAAGGCGCCCAAGCCCCCTGCCGCCTCCACGATGTCCGCACCGGGCTGCAGGTAGAGGTGGTAGGCGTTGGCGAGCACCGCTTGAGCTCCCAGGTCACGCATGGATTCCGGTAGCACGGTCTTCACCGTGGCTTTGGTGCCAACGGGGATGAAAGCGGGCGTTCGGATCTGACCGTGCGGTGTGGTGATGACGCCGCTTCGACCAAGCTGGCGATCCGGGAGCGATCGGTCTTCGCCCATCCGGGCCACCACGTCGAACCCGAAATCGGTCATCAAGAAACGGTATCGGGAACGCCTACCCGACCCGATCTCGCGAACCACAGTGGATGAAGTTGCAGAGAAGAATCAATGTGACGAGTGTGTCTAGATTGACGAAGAAATTTTTGGTGAACCGCTTGTGTCGCCTTGCCAACGCCTGTTAGACATCTTCCAACGCACCGCAAGGTGCGGGACGGTCCGAAAACTAGCGGCCTACCGGGCTAGACCCGGAAGTCCCCGAGTGCTGGCGGGGATGGCGGCAGGGAGCGGGTCGGGAAAGGAAACGAGCTGAAGGCGCTGCGGAAACGCAGGGCGAGCCACGCGGACTGCACACACCGCGAAGGCCCCGGGAAACCGGGCGGCAGCCGGGAACTTTCATGGCAAGGCCCCTCGAACTCATACTTCGAGGGGCCTTGCTCTTTGTGCTGGTGGCCCTTGTCTACCGGCCCGTGGGCATTCGTCGGCTTAGGCGCGCCGAAACGACGCCGCCAACCGGGCGATTCCCTCATCGAAGGAGACCCGAGGCCTCCACTGGAGCGCTTCCCATGTCTGCCGGGGGTCAAACCAATGCGCCGTGGACAGCTGCTCGACCAGAAATCGAGTGATTACCGGCTCTCGACCTGAAACCGAAGCCGCGGCCTCGCCCACGGTTCCGGCCATCCACGCGGGGCCTCGGGGAACGGACCTCACGGATACCTCGATCCCGGCCGCGTCGACGATGGCCTCAATGACGTCGCGCACCGGTCGGGGCTCACCGTTGCTCACCACGAAGGCGCGGCCTCGGACCAACGGATCCTGCGCTCTGTCCAGCGCCCGCACAATCGCCTCTCCTGCGTTATCGACATAGGTCGTGTCAATGAGGGCGCGGCCGCCGTCGATCAGGAACAGGCGACCACTCGCGGCTCGATCGATGATGCGTCCGACCAGTTGCTGATCACCCGGGCCCCACACCAAGTGCGGTCGCACCGCAACGACCGGCACGCTGACGCGCGGATCGAGCGCGATGCGCTCGGCCATCGCCTTCGAGCGCGAGTAGTGACCGCGGGTTCGAGCCGGATCGGCAGTATCGGCTGCAGCGGCGATGAGCGGCTCCCCCACATGCGCGACCGACGGCGAGGACACGTAGACGAACGCGTGGACGCCCGCGTTGGCCGCACAGTCGAGAACGAGGCGGGTTCCTTCGACGTTGACAGTCTCGAATTGCGGCCACGACCCGTCGATTCCCACCCGCGCCGCTAAATGAACGACCGCGTCCACGCCCTCAAGTGCCCGTCGCACATCGGAGGCTTCGACGATGGATCCCAGAAAGTCCTCAACGCGTGCACCGCCCGTCAATGGCTCATCGGCCATCCCCGAGGGGTGTCGCTGAAAGCACACGACATCCCAGCCGTCCGCGAGCGCCGCCCGCACAACAGCGTTTCCGAGCAAGCCGCGCCCGCCCGTGACCAGCAATCGACCTTTCGACCCAGGTGACGAAAGGCTCCCACTCATCCGTGCCCCGCAAGAAGCCGCTCCGCGTCTGCCGCTAGGCGCGCACGGTCGATTTTGGCGCCGTGTCGGATATCCACCGGCATCCGATCGATCCACAGCACCGCCGCCACATCGGGCACCTGCGCATCGCGCGCGATGGAACGCACACGCGTCACCAGACTCATCTCCGCGAGATCGACGTGCCGTTGCCGAATTCGTGACGCACCTGCGCCGACGACGGCAGGAGCGCAGACAACCACGAGCACTTGCGCACCGGCTGGTCCCACACCGACCGCTGCAGTCACGATTCGGTTGGCGCCGACTCCGCCCAGACCCTCCTCGATGCGCTGTTCGATCGACACCGGTCCGACGGGCCCGTTCACCGTGGTGATCACGTGGCCCAGACGACCCTCGAGCCATAGCCGGCCCTGCTTATCGAGAACCCCGACATCCCCCGTCCGGTGCCATCCCTGATTGCGTGAGGTGCGTTGCTCCACGAACGCTTGTGCGTCGTACCGATCCTTCATATGAGGAGCTCGGAGGGCTACTTCCCCGAGGACTCCCGCCTCGGTGCTCAGTTCGCTCGACGGCGTGCCATCAGAATCCACCACCGCCACAGCGATCTCCACCGACGGCAGCGGCCGACCGACGAGCACCCCCGCCCCCGGCGGCTCCGCGAGCACCTCGCGAGCGGTCACGTCCGTTGCCGGAAGAACCTCGGTCATGCCATACGGCGTGCGAACGTCACACTCCGGCCACAGGTCCATGACGTCGCGCAGCAACGAGCGGGCGATCGGTGCACCCGCGAGCAGCAGCAGCCGAAGAGACGATCCGGCACGGGCGAGTCGGGTGTGGGCGTGCGAGCCCGGTCGAGCCCCGGAGAGCACCGAACTCAGCGCCGCCGGCGACATCCACATCACCGTTCCCCCGGCATGCTCCATCGCCGCCGACAACGACTCCGCCGTTAATGAACCCGGACGCGAGGCATCCATCGCTGGAATGACCGAGGAGATGCCCAACAGAGGGCCCAGCACCGCCCAGGGTGCGAACGCCGCAACGAGGACGTCGTCGTCGGTGAACCCATAGTGACCGAGCAGGGTGTCTCGGGTGGCGGCGATTCCGGCTCGGGAGTACGCAACCGCCTTGGCCGGGCCCGTCGCTCCCGATGTGAACACGATCGCAGCATCTGAATCGGCAACGTGGGCCGCCGGTGTGCGTCGAGGCTCTGCTTCAGCATCCAACAACCCAGCATCCAACAACCCAGCCAAACGGTGCTGCCAGAAAACTTCTCCTGGCACGTTGAGGAGACGTATCACCGGCGCGGCACGGCGCACGGCCACGACATGATCCACCCGGGCGCCCTTGAGCGAGCGGAGCAGGGATCGCGCACCATGAGCAGCGTCGATGACCACGATGCTGGCGCCGATCCGCCACACCGCGTAGACCACGGCGAGCAAGTCGGCTCCAGGTGGAATCAAGATCGCGACCCGATCGCCCGCGCTGACTCCTCGGCGCGCGAAGGCGTTGGCGATCTCGGCAACACGACCCTTGAGCGCCCCCCACGACACATCTCGGAAAAGATCGGACTCTGGCGATGCTTCCGGAGTTGCACCCGGACGTGGCTCGGACATCGCCACTGCCGCAGAAGTGGAACCTCGACCTCTTCGCCGAAGGTTGTTTCCGAGGTCGTCCTCAGTAGCCTCGTGCGCGTGCACGAGGTCTGAATCTGTGTCTTCCTCGCGACCACCGAGTGACGCGGGAACGCGCACTATCCAGGACCAAATATCGGCGATGGCGTCCGCGCGATCTTCCAACACCAGATGCCCCGCATCCGGATACTGCTGCACGAGCGCACGCGGCAGCCGCCGTCGGAGGTCGTCCAGGTACCGCACTGAGAAGACGGGGTCACGCATTCCCCAGACCAGCAAGGTAGGGACGTCCGCGAGTGTGTCGAGTCGCGCAGCGATTCCCTCGAGAACCGCCGAGGTCGGGTGGTCGGGTCCGGTCGGAATATCCGCCACAAAATCATCGATCGCGTGTCGGTCTTGAGCTGTGGGATACGGAGCTCGGAACGCACGCGCAGTCTCGGCATCGACTCGGGAAATTCGGGTTGTCGCCCGAACAAAGCCCTGTGTCCGGCGTGTCATCACTCCACGGATGCCCGGTAAACGCGTCGCGGCGATGACCCACGGAATGCCCCGATGCTCGGGTTGGTGCACAGCGGTATTCGTCAGGACAACGCCGGCTATCCAAGACGGCGAGTCTTCGTCCTCCATGACGTTCTCACTCCAGCCGAGTGCGACGGGGCCTCCCCAGTCGTGGGCAAGAGCGACGACCGGCCCGCGAACATTCAGACTGCTCACGATTGCTGAAAGGTCTCGAACACGCTGATCGAGTCGGCGGATTCCGCCGCTTCTCGCCGAGAAACCCATACCGACGTGATCGGGGGCGATGACGCGCACCGTTGGCGGTGCCTGTCGAGCGACGTTGCGCCACAGATAGGACCACGTTGGATTTCCATGAACACACACAACGGTGAGTTCGACGTGTTCGGGATTCGTATCGAGAACGTGGACTCCCAGCGTCTCGACAACCGGTTCTCTCTCGCCGACCGGTGGCGACACCTCAGCCCGCTGGTGCGCACCTTCGTTGTTGATGCGCTGGCCGTCGATGAGTTCGTCGCCGATGAAGACAATCCGGGACCACGTTGGGTCGAACCCCTTCACGGGAGGTGCGGTGCGAGCGGGAATCCGCGCCGAATTCACCACTCGATGTCGATGACAGCGGCATTCAAGCCCGAGCCGATGCCCATACAGGCGACCCTGTCTCCCGACATCAGATGTTCGGAGTTCATCGCCAACGTGAAGGGGACCGACGCCGGTCCGATGTTGCCTCGCGTTGGGAAGGTCTGCGGCACACGATGGGGATCGATGTTCAGGGCACGAGCGATCGCTTCGGTGTGGATCTTCGACACCTGATGGATCACATACATCCTGAGGTCGGACCAGTCGAAGTGCTCGGCTGCGTCGGCCCAGGTGAGCACGGCAAGGTCCACCGCTGCTTCGAGCAGCGCGCGACTGTCGGTGCACATTCCCGTCAGATCACCCGTGCACAAAAGGTAATGCTCAGTGGCAGCCCGCGATACACCGCCGAGGAACCTGTGGCCTTCCCGATGCTGAGATGCACGCCCGAGGACCATGGCTGCGCCCCCGGAGCCCAACGTGAACGTGGCAAAGTTCTCCACAATGTCTTCTCGAGTCGCACCCTGGGAGTTCAGACGCTCGACGGTCGCTTGCTGAGGCTGACGGCTTCCTTCACCATCGACAATCAATGCGTAGTCGATCTGTCCGCTGTCGATCATGTTGGCAGCGAGCTGCATTCCACTCATGAAGCCCAAGCACGCGTTCGACAGATCGAAGTTCACGCATGCCGATGAGAGTCCGAGTTGACGGTGCACATCGACGGATGCGGACGGCTCCAGCCGCTCACGACACACGGATGTATCCACCAGCAAACCGATGGCTCGGGGATCAACACCAGCTTCTGCGATGGCTTTCGCGCCTGCCATCGCGGCTGCATCAGCGAATGACACGTCTGACGGCCACCAACGACGCTCAGAGATTCCTGCCAGCTGCTCGAGCATTCCTCCGTGCAAACCCGCACTCGCATATGCCGGAGCAAGCCATCCGTCGATGTCAGAGGACGTGATCACCTCGGGTGCGTCGACCGCAGACACCGCCAGCACGGCCGTATCCGTGAAGGTGAATACCGAACTGCCCGTTGAGGGAGTTGGAAGGTCATCGACCGCGCTGACGCCCTGGCTCACCCGAGTGACCCCCTTCAAAGACGGATCCGACATGCGTGCTCTGCCCCCCTAGCCTGCCATGACCAGCGCGATACCGCCGTCGGGCGTCTCCCCGACCGTCTCCCGGACCGGTAACTGCACGCACCCCACCACCGAAAAGCGGTCGCAACTACGGCTCGGCGCATGCCATGACCTACCGTCTCAGCCATGAGGCGTTCGCAGGCAGCCATGAGGCGACGGGCACGCAGGTGGATCGGTGGGTTCGCCGGCGTGGCGCTCCTGGGCTCCGCGGTGATCGTCTCTCCGGCCATCGTCTCCCCCGCTGCGGCGGACGAGGCAGATGCCGATTTGGCGCGCTTCTACGGCCAGACCCTCACGTGGGGTTCCTGCGACGATGCAGCAGGTGACTCCCAATGCGGGACGGTCACCGTGCCTATGGACTACCGCAATCCCGCAGGTCGAACCCTGGATCTCGCCGTCCTTCGCATCCCCGCCAGCGGGAATGCGCGCGGGAGCCTGCTGGTCAATCCCGGCGGCCCTGGGGCGGGCGGCGTGGACTTCGCCGAATACCTCAGAACCGTCATCGATTCAGATGTTCGAGCGGTCTACGACATCGTCGGATTCGATCCACGTGGAGTGGGACAGTCCGCACCCGTCACCTGCCTTACGGACAAGCAGATACTGCGCTGGAATCGGACCGACATCACGCCCGACACCGCCCGTGAGCAGAGAACACTGTTCTCCCGAGCCGATCGCATTTCCCGGGGGTGCCTCGATCGCGATGCTGCTCTCGCTCGATCTGTCGGCACGGAGAACTCCGTGCGCGACATGGACATCCTTCGCCGCGTCCTCGGTGATGACGAGTTGAACTGGTTCGGCTTTTCCTACGGGACCGAACTCGGGGCTCTGTATGCCCAACGCTTCCCGGACCGCGTTGGACGCATGGTTCTTGACGGAGCAGTAGATCCGTCTCTGAACGCGATGGAAGTGTCCGAGGATCAATCAGCAGGGTTTCAGCGGGCGATAGCCCGCTTCGCCACCGATTGCGCGAAGCGATCGAACTGCATCGCGACAACGCAGGCAGGAGTGCTCTCGGCCATTAACCGACTACTCGTGCAACTCGACCGGGCTCCGCTGCCATCGGATGGCAGCCGACGCCTCGTGCAAGCCGAGGCCCTCACCGCTTTGTTCTTCTCNATGTATTCGACCGATCTGTGGCCGACGCTGCGTTCGGGACTGAGCCAAGCGCTCGACGGCGACGGTTCGACTCTTCAGCTGCTCGCACAGCTGGCGAATGATCAAACCGGACCCAACACCTTCGGCAGCAACATCACGTCGGCCTTCTACGCCATCGGGTGCTGGGATTATCCCCCGACGCCGGGCATCAAAGGCCTGCGCCGTGCGGCATCCGAGTGGTCNACCAATGCGCGGGTGCCACAGATGGCCGTCGCGATGTCCTGGGGCAACGCCCCCTGCAGCACGTGGTTCGGACATTCGGACACACCACCCGCGCCAGTGACCTCCACCACGAGCGCGCCCATCTTGATCATCGGAACGACCTACGATCCGGCAACTCCCTACGCATGGTCCCAGGCGCTACGTGCACAACTACCGACCAGTCGACTCCTGACCCACCGCGGTGACGGTCACACGGTGTATGGCGGTAGCAACCTGTGCATCGACAGTTTCGCGGACATCTACCTGCTCACCGGCGACCTGCCAGAGCCGGGAACCGTGTGTTCAAGTTGACGGCTGTGACGTGAATCGCCTGACGTTGAGCCGCGCCCTTGATCGCGAACACTTGATCGCGAACACGAGTCCTGACGTCCTCGCCGCCTGCCTCTAGGACGCGTCGTCGTTGCCCGACTTGTCTTCCTTATCGGTCGAGCCTTCGAGGCCTGCAAGGAATTCCTCTACCTGGGCAGCGATCTCGTCACCACTGGGCACCTCACCCTGCGGGGCACTGCTGGGCTTGGTCAGCGCGCTGCGTGCTTCGATCATTTGGTCGTACTGCGTCTCCAGAGCGCTCACGACCGCGGCGAATTCCTCGTTGCCCGTCAACTGCTCTGCGACCTCGCCGTCGGCTTTCTCGGCCTGGGACTCCAGACCCATGCCCGTCAAGCGCAGTCCGGTCACCTCAGTAAGCCCCTCGATCAACACCATCGCGCATCGCGGATAGTCGAATTGCACGAGGTAGTGGGGCACCTGGGCCGTCACCCCGATCGATGACAGGCTGCGCTGGCCGAGGTGAAATTCGAGTAACGCACCCATGTGCCCGGGAACTTCGATATCGCCCAGGACAGCGCTGCGGCCTGCGGTCAAGGCGGCGTCGTTTCCGTGCACCGTGATGCCGATCGGACGCGTGTGCGGCGCCGGCCAGGGAATGGCGGTGAGTCCCACCGCGTGGGATAGGCCGAACTCATCAGCCAGCAGATCGACCGCCGCCAGAAAGCGATTCCACTGGTAATCGGGCTCCGGACCGTCCAACAGGAAGAAGTCGCGACCTTCGTCATCGACAACTCGATTCACTTCGAGTCGAGACGACTCCACCGCGGAGAAATGGTCCGAGGAGAAGGTCATTCGGGGGCGTCGCGCGCGGTAGTCGAGTAACTCATCAGAATCGAAGGTCGCCACGAGTTCGGTGGTGCAGGTCTCGCGAATGTGATCGGCTGCCTGCCGAACACCGCCACCGGCATCCACAAATCCCTGAAAAGCGTGCACCAGAGTCGGCACGCGTGGAGGCGCGATCGTGCTGGGATCGGTGTGGAACGTCAGCAACTTTCTCGGCGATCTCATAATGCCTCCTGCTCTCAGGTTACGGGGACTCTCCTCGAATTGCGATCGGGAACTCGGGGCGTTCGCAGAGTGCGAACGGGCCCTGGGGATATTCCCCCTGAGGACGGGGATCGGTTATGACGGCAGGTCCGTGCTTTCGCACCGAGGACGAGGAGTTCCAGGACTACGAGTTCGAGTCTGCAGCCGGCTTCTTCGCGGTCGACTTCTTCGCCGTCGACTTCTTCGCNGTCGACTTCTTCGCGGTCGACTTCTTCGCGGTCGACTTCTTC